>Ga0207426_1000595_pt1 | contig 47697 bp, 50 predicted proteins | sample AraplaMF_Cvi_mMS_FD_184265 | JGI IMG/M metagenome (GOLD analysis project Ga0207426, IMG submission 184265) | Arabidopsis root microbial communities from the University of North Carolina, USA - plate scrape MF_Cvi_mMS (SPAdes) (version 2) | ecosystem: Host-associated > Plants > Roots > Endosphere... | reverse complement strand
CACAATCTGCTCGGAGATCGCCTTGGCCACATGCTCGGCGCCCAATGCCATGGCCGCGGCGTCGCAGGGAACATAGATCCGGACGGTCATCGGCGTGCCTCCGAAATCAGCGCCTCGAGATCGGCGGCATCCACCCGGCCATGAACCTCGCCATCCATCATCGCGGACGGGGAGCAGGAACAGAGCCCCAGACAGAAGACGGGCTCGAGGGTAATCGCTCCATCCGGCGTCGTACCGTGCCAGTCGATGCCCAGCAGCGCCTTGACGCGTTCGGCAAGCGCATCGCCTCCCATCGATTGGCAGGCCTCGGCACGACAGAGCCTCAGCACATGCCGGCCAGCGGGATGGTCGCGATAATCGTGGTAAAAGGTAACAACGCCGTGCACCTCTGCACGCGAGAGATTGAGCTCCTTCGCGATGACGGGCAGCGCTTCTTGCGGCACATGGCCGAACTCATCCTGGATCTCGTGCAGGATCGGCAGAAGCGGACCTTCGAGATGCTTGAGTTGATCGATGATCGCGATGGTGCGCGTTGCGATATCGCCTTTGGCGACATGGATATTCATCAGCAGCCCTCCCACGGCCTGCACATTGCGCGTCGCGGGCCTGGGCAGGCGGGCTTTCCTCAGAACCCTATGGCCGACAGAACCGCTCGCGTCCGTTCATTATAGAACTTTCTCAGGGATGGACGAAGCGATCAATAATGCTGTTCCGTCAATCGATAGAAGATTCCTATCAAGAATCGGGGTCTTCAGCGAGAATCCGAGCCTCATGCAGCAAGGCGGAAACCAATGGCGTGAACGGTTCACGATGCGTCGCAACCAGACCAACAAGATGATGTGCCCGCGGCTCGGTGATCGGGATCATCCGTATTTCGGCCGGAAAGCCGAAGGATTTCGCGACATTGCGGGGCATGATGCTGGCCCATCGCCCGGTTCGGACGTGCGAGAAGAGCACGATCATCGAATTCGATTCGAGCGTCGGATGCGCCGTGACGCCCACTTCGGCCAGATGCTGGTTGATGATACGGCGGTTTTGCATGTCCGCAGTCAATAGACAAAGCCGAAGATCGCCCACTTCCTTCCAGGTGACGCTGTCGCGCTCCGAAAGAGGGCTGCCGGCGGCGGTAATGAGATTGTAGTGCTCGGCATAGAGCGGCACGCTGGTTACCCGCCCGAGCGGCTCGTTTTCCAGATAGGTGATGCCGGCATCGATCTCGAGATTCTCCAGCATGCTCAGCACTTGCAGCGAATTGCGCGACACAATCGAAAAGGTCACATCCGGATGGCGCTCCTGAAACGGCGTCGTAATGCGCGGCAGCATGGCCAACGCCGTCGGGATTGCCGCAATCTTTATATGTCCCGAAAGGCCCGTACGCGCCGCCCGCATCTCCTGGCGCATCGTGCGGGCATCGCCGACGATGCGCCGCGCCCATTCGAGCACCCGCTGTCCCTCGGGCGTTAACCCCTGGAAACGCGAGCCGCGCTGCACCAGCATGACGCCAAGCTGATCCTCGAGCTGACGAATGGCGGCAGATAACGTCGGCTGCGAAATGCCGCACTCTTCCGCGGCCCGGCCGAAGTGCTTCTCGTTGGCGAGCGCGATAAAGAATTCCAACTTGTCGATCATCCGGCCTCCGCACCGAATTGCAGCACAGCGTCATTTTCACGCTCGGGAAAGCGCTCCGCAAGGTCGGTTAACTGCCTTACGTTCTCGAAACCGTCGCGAACGAAAAATGCAGCAGCAAGGTCGTGTCCGAATGAGCGACGCTGGGAGAACACCTCCAGAAGGGCCCCTCGTCAGCAGATGAGCTGGCCACCATTGATCTCCAGCACCTGCCCGGTGATGTAGCCGGATAGAGAAGGCGCCGAAAGGAAGAGATAGGCGGGGGCGCAATCTTCCGAGGTCCCCAATCGCTGCAAGGGAATGGTCTTGCGAGCCTGTTCCAGCTTTTCCGGCGACGAGTACCGTTGGTGAAAGTCGGTCTCGATCGTTCCCGGCGACACGCAGTTGACGCGAATGTTGTCGGGTGCGAGTTCCCTTGCCAGCGCCTTCGAATAGGTCGCGACGAAGGCTTTCGACGCCGAATAGATCGCCGAACCGGGACTTCCGCCCGTCAGCGCGGAAATCGAGACCGTGTTGACGATCGACGCTTCCTGCGATGCGCGGAGCGCCGGCAGGAGCCCACGCGTCACTTCCACAACCGACGTCTGGTTCAGCCGTACGATCACTTCGTATTGTTCGTCGGTCAGCGCACCGGCCGGAAAGCGACCGACCATGGTGCCGGCGTTGTTGACCAGCACGTGGATCCGGTCGAACGTTGCGAGGGCTTTTTCGGCAAACGCGCTGGTGCCGCCCTGTGTCGAAAAATCGGCGGTAACGAGAAAAGCTCGCCGGTCTTCCTCCGCCGTCAGCAGGAAATCCGGCAAATCGCGCGCGGCGCTGCGCCCGAGGTGCACCAATACCCTCGCTCCGCAGTTGAGAAACTGCCGCGCCACCTCCAGGCCGATGCCGCGACCGCCACCGGTGACAACCACGTTGCGGTTTTCGAACAGCTTGGGGTGAAACATCCAGTCCTCCACAGCGTGAGCGAGCTGTTTGCAGCTCTTGCATTGTTCTGATGCCGCGCGGGGAGCGCTGCCTAGTCGTCGGTTTCCAGCAGGCGCGGACCCGGCCCATCTCTGGCTAGCCGATCATAGGGATTGCGCAGCGGGCAGCTTTCAACCGAGAGGCAACCACAGCCAATGCAATCCGTCAACCTGTCGCGCAAAGCAACGAGGCGATGGATGCGGGCATCGAGATCGTCCTTCCAGAGGGCCGACAGGCGCTGCCAATCCGTAGCAGTCGGCGTGCGGCCCTGCGGCAGCGTATCGAAAGCGGCCTGGATCTCCGCCAACGGAATGCCCACGCGCTGCGCCACCTTGATGATGCCGAGACGGCGGAGCACGTCGCGACCGAACCGGCGTTGATTGCCACGAGAGCGGATACTCGAGATGAGGCCCTTTGCTTCGTAGAAGTGTAGTGCAGAGACGGCAAGGCCGCTGCGCTCGGCAACTTCGCCGATGGACAGCAGCTTCCTGAATGGATTGCTGGAGCCTTCTTCCACAGTCTCAGCCTCAAGTTAACTTGAGGTACTATAGCCGAGTGCTTCGCGATCGGAAGCCTACATCGTGGCGAGGACAGACGGCAGAAAAGAAAAATGCGGCCCGAAGGCCGCTTCAAAACGCCGGACGTTGGCGTAGATCAATCCTGGTCGATCACACCCTGCAGGTGCGTCAGTTCCATGATGTAGTGTTCCAGGCGCGACTTGTGCTCATGATGCACGGCGTCTTCGATCTCGCGCTTCGCCGCTTCGATGCGAAGCGTCAGCTCGTCCTTGGAGAGATCCTGAACGATGACCGCGGATTCAGCCAGCAGCGTGCAGCCGGTCGGCAGAATATCGGCGAAACCGCCGAAAACCACGTAGTCCTGCTTCGAGCCATTGGCGAAACGAACGCTGACGATGCCGGGCTTGATGGTCGTCATCGTCGGGGCGTGGTTCGCCATAACCGTCATCTCGCCGTCGGTTGCCGGAATGACAACTTCGGTCACCATCTCCGAAAGGAGCAGGCGCTCGGGAGACACGAGTTCAAAATTGAAATTGTCAGCCATCAGTGACTTACCTTCTCGGCGGCTTCTGTATCTTGCAAGTTCGTCCCGCAGAACGGGCAATGTGCTATCGCCTGATCGAGATATCCAAGACCTTCCTCGGTCTGGATCAGTCCTACCACCATCATCATCTTGCCGTCGTTCGATCTGTAGATCGTCGGTGCGGCCGGGGCAGGAAGCTCTGCTGCGACTTCCCGAAGGGCGTCGCAGCAGAAGATCTCGTTAAGAGCGTCGCTCATCAGGCAGCTGCGGACAGCTTCTTGGCCTTCTCGATGGCTTCGTCGATCGAGCCAACCATGTAGAAGGCAGCTTCCGGCAGGTGGTCGTATTCGCCGTTGACGAGGCCCTTGAAGCCCTTGATCGTGTCTTCGAGGGCGACCAGCTTGCCCGGCGAACCGGTGAAGACTTCGGCAACGAAGAACGGCTGCGACAGGAAGCGCTCGATCTTACGGGCGCGGGCAACGGCCAGCTTGTCCTCTTCGGACAGTTCGTCCATGCCCAGGATGGCGATGATGTCCTGCAGGGCCTTGTAGCGCTGTAGCGTCGACTGAACCTTACGAGCCACTTCGTAGTGCTCTTCGCCGACAACGATCGGGTCGAGCATGCGCGACGTGGAGTCGAGCGGGTCGACCGCTGGGTAGATACCCTTTTCAGCGATCGAGCGCGACAGAACGGTCGTTGCGTCCAGGTGGGCGAACGAGGTTGCCGGAGCCGGGTCGGTCAAGTCGTCGGCCGGAACGTAAATGGCCTGAACCGAGGTGATCGAGCCGGTCGTCGTGGTCGTGATGCGCTCCTGCATCTGGCCCATGTCCGTTGCGAGCGTCGGCTGGTAGCCAACGGCCGAAGGAATGCGGCCGAGCAGAGCCGACACTTCGGAACCTGCCTGCGTGAAGCGGAAGATGTTGTCGACGAAGAACAGAACGTCCTGGCCCTGGTCGCGGAAGTTTTCAGCAACCGTCAGACCGGTGAGAGCGACGCGAGCGCGGGCGCCCGGCGGTTCGTTCATCTGGCCGTAAACGAGAGCGGCCTTGGAGCCTTCGCCGCCGCCGTGCTTGTTAACGCCGGATTCGATCATCTCGTGGTAGAGGTCGTTACCTTCGCGGGTACGCTCACCCACGCCGGCGAATACCGAGTAACCACCGTGCGCCTTGGCGACGTTGTTGATCAGTTCCATGATGAGAACGGTCTTGCCGACGCCTGCGCCGCCGAAGAGGCCGATCTTGCCGCCCTTTGCGTAAGGAGCGAGAAGGTCGACGACCTTGATGCCGGTGACGAGGATCTGTGCTTCCGTCGACTGATCGACGTAAGCCGGAGCGTCCTGGTGGATAGCGCGCTTGGAAGCGGTGACCAACGGACCTGCTTCGTCGACCGGCTCGCCGATGACGTTCATGATACGGCCGAGCGTTTCCGGACCAACCGGAACGGCAATCGGAGCACCGGTGTCAGAAACCGCCTGACCGCGAACCAGACCTTCGGTCGAGTCCATGGCGATCGTGCGAACTTCGTTCTCGCCGAGGTGCTGCGCTACTTCGAGAACCAGGCGGTTGCCGCCGTTGCTCGTTTCAAGCGCGTTCAAAATCGCCGGCAGTTCGCCTTCGAAAGCAACGTCCACGACGGCGCCGATAACCTGCGTGACCTTGCCGGCAGAGCCTGCCGCAGTCTTGGGGGTAGCTGCCTTAGCCATCTTCTTACCCTCTTTTCCCTAACCTCAGAGCGCTTCCGCGCCCGAAATGATTTCAATGAGTTCCTTGGTGATCTGAGCCTGACGCTGACGGTTGTAGTTGAGCGTCAGCTTGTTGATCATTTCACCAGCGTTGCGCGTTGCATTGTCCATCGCGCTCATCTTGGCGCCCATTTCACCGGCGACGTTCTCAAGGAGCGCGCGGAAGATCTGGACGGAAATATTGCGCGGGATCAGATCCTCGAGGATCGATGCCGGATCCGGCTCATACTCGTAGACTGCGCCGGCGTGCTCCGCATCCTCTGCAACAGCCGTGGGGGCCGATGCGGGGATGAGCTGCTGTGCCGTCGGAACCTGCGAGATGACCGACTTGAATTCGGAGTAGAACAACGTGCAGACGTCGAACTCATCGGCTTCGAACATGTCGATGATGCGCTTGCCGATCTGGTCGGCATTCTCGAAACCGACCTTCTTCACATCACGCAATTCCTTGCGCTCGACGATGAGCGAAGCGAATTCGCGGCGCAGAACGTCGTAGCCCTTCTTGCCGACGGTAAAGATCTTGACGGTCTTGCCTTCAGCGAGAAGCCTGCGAGCGTGATCGCGCGCAAAACGCGAGATCTGCGAGTTGAAGCCGCCGCACAAGCCGCGTTCGGCGGTGCAGACGACCAGCAAGTGAACCTGGTCCTTGCCGTTGCCGGTCATCAGCGCCGGCGCACCGTCGGCCTCCGTCATCGCACCGGCGATGTTTGCCAGAACGGCACCCATGCGCTGCGAGTACGGACGGGCGGCCTCGGCCGCCTCCTGGGCACGCCGAAGCTTCGCCGCGGCGACCATTTTCATCGCCTTGGTGATCTTCTGCGTCGCCTTGACGGAGGCGATCCGGTTTTTCAGATCCTTAAGTGAAGGCATCCGTTATCCGTCCTTTGGGTCCGATTAGGCGAAGGACTTCGCGAAGCTATCGATGGCAGCCGTGAGCTTGCCCTTCGTATCGTCGCTGATTGCCTTGTCCGTACGGATCGTGTCGAGGATAGCCGAGCCTTCCGAGCGAAGGTACGACAGCAGGCCCTGTTCGAACTTGCCGACCTGTGCGACCGGGATCTTGTCGAGATAGCCGTTGACGCCAGCGAAGATCACCGCGACCTGCTCTTCCGTCTTCAGCGGCGAGAACTGCGGCTGCTTCAGGAGTTCGGTCAGGCGCGCACCGCGGTTCAGCAGGCGCTGCGTCGAGGCGTCGAGGTCGGAGCCGAACTGAGCGAAGGCGGCCATTTCGCGATACTGGGCGAGTTCGCCCTTGATCGAGCCGGCAACCTGCTTCATCGCCTTGACCTGCGCGGCGGAGCCGACGCGCGAAACCGACAGACCGACGTTAACGGCCGGACGGATACCCTGATAGAACAGGTCGGTTTCGAGGAAGATCTGGCCGTCGGTGATCGAGATCACGTTGGTCGGAATGAACGCCGAAACGTCGTTGCCCTGGGTTTCGATGACAGGCAGAGCCGTCAGAGAGCCAGCGCCCTTTTCGTCGGAGAGCTTTGCAGCGCGCTCGAGGAGACGCGAATGCAGATAGAAAACGTCGCCCGGGTAAGCTTCGCGGCCCGGCGGGCGGCGCAGCAGCAGCGACATCTGGCGGTAAGCAACAGCCTGCTTGGACAGGTCGTCGTAACCGATCAGCGCGTGCTGACCGTTGTCACGGAAGTATTCGCCCATCGTGCAACCAGCGAACGGCGCCAGGTACTGCATCGGAGCCGGATCGGAAGCGGTCGCGGCAACGACGATCGAGTACTTCATTGCGCCGCGTTCTTCGAGAACCTTGACGAACTGGGCAACGGTCGAACGCTTCTGGCCGATAGCGACGTAGACGCAGAACAGCTTCTCGCTGTCCGGGCCGTTGTCGTGGATGGCCTTCTGGTTCAGGATCGTGTCGAGAATGATCGCGGTCTTGCCGGTCTGGCGGTCGCCGATGACGAGCTCGCGCTGGCCACGACCGACCGGGATGAGCGCGTCGATGGCCTTGAGGCCGGTCGACATCGGCTCATGAACCGACTTGCGTGGAATGATGCCCGGAGCCTTGACGTCGACGCGCGCGCGGCGGGTCGAATTGATCGGGCCCTTGCCGTCGATCGGGTTGCCGAGAGCGTCGACAACGCGGCCGAGCAGTTCCGGACCAACCGGAACGTCAACGATGGCGCCGGTCCGCTTGACGGTGTCGCCTTCCTTGATGTCGCGGTCCGAACCGAAAATAACAACACCGACGTTGTCCGATTCCAGGTTCAGCGCCATGCCACGGATGCCGCCGGGGAACTCGACCATTTCGCCTGCCTGAACATTGTCCAGACCGTAAACGCGAGCGATACCGTCACCGACGGAGAGAACCTGACCGACTTCCGAGACTTCTGCCTCTTTGCCGAAGTTTTTGATCTGGTCTTTGAGAATTGCGGAAATTTCCGCCGCGCGGATATCCATCAGCCGACCTCTTTCAATGCAAGCTTAAGGGTAGAGAGTTTCGTACGAAGAGACGTATCAATCTGACGGGACCCGACCTTCACGATCAGACCACCAAGAATTGACGGATCGATCGTGACAGCAATCGCCACGTCTTTGCCGGTGACGCCCTTGAGCGCCGCCTTCAATTCAGTTTCCTGCGCCGCAGTCAGCGCATGGGCCGAGGTAACCTCGGCAGTAATTTCGCCGCGATGGTTTGCAGCGATGATGCGGAAGGCCCTGATCATGCCCGGGAGAGCAAAGAGGCGGCGGTTACGCGCCACGACCTTCAGAAAGTTCGCGAAGAAGCCGCTGATACCAGCCTTCTCGCTGATGGCGACAATCGCCTTGAGCTGATCGTCGGCCGAAAAAACAGGGCTCGAAACAAAACGCTTCAGGTCGCCGCTCTCGTCGAGCATCGCCTGGAACCGGTCGAGGTCCTTGGTGACGCTTTCGACTGCGCCCTGCTCAAGCGCCAACTCGAACAGCGACGAGGCATAGCGCTCTGCAACACCAGAAGTAAGCTGGGATGTGTCTGCCACTGGCCCAAATTTCCCTGATTTCAACTCAAAATCCGGTCCCCGGCGGGCGCCTGACCTAGGATCTTGAATTCGTTATGATTTCCCCCAGAAATCGCAAGAGAGCCTCTTGCTTCTTCCGAAATTCGGGGTCCGTCTAACATAGGATGTTCGGACTCGCAACACGCGTAACGCCCGAATACGGCTTTCCCATCGATTTCTAACGCAAAAATGCTCAAAGCCCGGCAGCGAAGTGCTCAGCGCGAGAAATATCAGCTCAACTCAAGCGGAAAAGAAACCAAATACATAGGCGAGCGGAAGCGCAGCCAGAACGATTTGCACAACCAGAAGTAAATAGTTGAGAATCGTGCTCCCCTTATCTGAAAGGAGCGAAATGATGCGCGCAAATGCGGCCATGGCGAAGGAGGCGCCAAGCGCCATGTAGATCCAGTTCTGCGCCAACATGATGGCCGAGAGACCGAAGCCGAGATAGAAACCGCCGACCGATCGTTGCTCGGCGTAGCCGTCACGGCGGCCCTCGCGCGGCATGAGGCCGAACAACCGCATCGCATAACCTGGCGCGAACATGATGACAAAGCCCGCCAGCGCCGCGAACGCGGCGGCTGCGAAAGCGAGCTGTTCCCCAAGCTCCGTTGGAAAGTAAAAATCCATCATCGACCCCGAATCCCTTGTTTCGGCTTCCTTATGCCATGATTGGCTTGCCCGGCAAAAGCCCGTTCGGGAGCGATCTACAGGAAGCTTTGGGGATCCACGTCGAGCTGTACATGCACCGATCCGCGCTCCTTCGGCGCCTGCGCAAGCATGGCCCTGAGAAATGCCTGCATGTCCGAGTTCCTCCGTCCATGCACGAGAAGCCGGAAGCGATAGCGGCCGCGCACCAGCGCAAGCGGCGCTTCCGCAGGCCCGAGCACCGAGATGCCGGAGACATGAGGCGCGGCGTTTCGGATGCCGCGGGCATGGTTTTCCGCATCATGGCGCGTTTCCGCCGAAACGATGATCGACGCCAGCCGTCCGAACGGCGGCAGGATGGCGCGCTCCCGCTCGGCGATCTCGCGCTCGTAGAAGGCGCTTGCATCGCCCGACACGATCGCCTGCATGACGGGATGCTGAGGCTGGTAGGTCTGCAACAGGCCGTGGCTTTTCAGGCCGGTGCGGCCGGCGCGGCCCGTCACCTGCGACAGCAGCTGAAAGGTACGCTCGGCGGCACGCGGGTCGCCATTGGCGAGGCCGAGATCGGCATCGACGATGCCGACCAGCGTCATCAGCGGGAAATTGTGACCCTTGGCGACAAGCTGCGTGCCGATGACGATATCGGCCTCGCCCTTGGCAATGGCCTCGAGCTCAAGGCGCAACCGTTTGACGCCGCCCATCATGTCGGACGAGAGGACGATGGTTCGCGCCTCGGGGAAATGGCGTTCCACCTCCTCGGCAATGCGTTCGACGCCCGGTCCGCAGGCAACGAGGTGATCAAGCGTTCCGCATTCGGGGCAGGCTTCCGGGGTGTGCTCGGCATGGCCGCACTGATGGCATTGCAGCTGCCTCTTGAACCGGTGTTCGACGAGCCAGCTGGAGCACTGCGGGCACTGGAAGCGATGTCCACAGACGCGGCAGAGCGTCAGCGGCGCATAGCCCCGCCGGTTCAGGAAGAGGAGCGCCTGCTGCTGCTTTTCGACCGTCTTGCCGATCGCGCGGATCAGGACCGGCGACAGGAAGCCGCCGCGCTCGGGGGCATGGCGGCGCATGTCGATCAAGTGCAGATCCGGCAACGCCGCATCGCCGAATCGGGTCGGCATGTGAATGGTGCTGTAACGCCCGCTCTGCCCATTGACCTGGCTTTCGACCGAGGGGGTGGCGGAGACGAGAACCACCGGGAAATCGCCGATGCGCGCACGCACGACCGCCATGTCGCGCGCATTGTAATAGACACGGTCCTCCTGCTTGTAGGCCGGATCATGCTCTTCATCGACGATGATAAGACCTAGATCCTCGAACGGCAGGAACAGAGCCGAACGCGCGCCGGCAACGACGCGGACCTCGCCGGTGACCGCCTGACGCCAGACCTTCTCGCGGGTGCGCGGGGCCAGATCGGAATGCCATTCGGCGGGCTTGGCACCGAAACGATATTGGAAGCGCTCGAGAAAGCTTGCCGTCAGCGCGATCTCCGGCAGCAGAATCAGAACCTGCTTGCCGCGTCTCAGCGTTTCCGCGATCGCCTCGAAATAGACTTCCGTCTTTCCCGAACCGGTGACGCCGTCGATCAGCGAGACGGCGAACTCACCCTTTCGAACTTCGGCGAGAATCTCGTCGGCCGCCTCCCTTTGCGGGCCTTCCAGCCGCGCGCCCACGAATTCGGGATCGGGTTTGGCGACCACCGGCGGTGGCGGCAGGAAGACGGTTTCGAAAATGCCCTGGCTTACCAGACCGTCGACGACGCTCGTCGAGACGCCCGCGGCATGGGCAAGCCCGCTTCGCGTCCAGGACAGGCCGTCGCCCGCAATGTCGAGCACCCGGGCGCGCGCTGGCGTCATCCGCTCCGGCTCGCCGCCAACGAAGCGCAGGCCCTCCACCATCGGTTCCGGTTCAAAGGCATTCGGCGCACGCAGCGCCATGCGCGCCACCAGTCCCGGCGGGGACAGCGTGTAGCTCGCGACCCAATCGATGAAGTCGCGCATCTCCTTGCTCAGCGGCGGGCAATCGAAGACATGGCTGATCGGCCTCAGCTTCTTCGGATCGACATTGTCTTCGCCGCCGTCCCAGACGACGCCGATCACCTGCCTCGGACCGAGTGGCACCTGGACGACCGAGCCGGGTTCCACCGCCATCCCTTCCGGGACGGCATATGAATATGGCTTCGGCGCGGGCATGGGAACGAGCACCGGAACCGTACGGTTTGCCGGCGGCGTCTCAAACAACGCTCCAAAGAGATCGGACGAATCTGTGCTCATCGGGCGAGACCATGCCCGGATCGGCGCGAAAAGAAAACCTGCAAGACGTCCGTCACCAGCCTACTCGTCCTCGTCGACTACGCCGGTGAGCCGCATGCCCTCGATCCACGTGGCGCCGTCCCGCCGCACGACATGGCGGGCACAGGCGCCGCATTTCTCGCGCACGGCGGCCGCCAGCGCTTCCGAATGCGTAACGATCCAGATCTGGCTGCTGCGGGCCGCCTCCGCGATCATGTCCGCCAGAGGCAACAACATATCGGGGTGCAGGCTTGCTTCCGGTTCGTTGAGCGCAATCAGTGGCGGCAGCCGATAGGACATCAGCGCCGCGGCCAGGCCGAGGAACCGTATCTGCCCGTCCGACAGTTCGCGCGGCTGGAACACGCGGTTCGGAAATTCGGGAAAGGAAAGGCCGAACGACGCCGTCTCCTCGGGCAGCGGCACCGCGAGTCGCGCACCGCCGAGGGCAGCGGCGACGGCACGATCGAGATCGACCGTATCCTCCCGCGTATGCACCAGCGTTGCGAAGACCGCTGCAATGTTGCTGCCGTCCTCATCGAGCAGTGGCGCCGTGACCGCAAGGCAGGGTGCGCGCAGCGGTGAGAAACGATCCGTCCGGAAGCCGTGGAAGAAGCGCCAGCCGTCGATCGCACGGCGGAATGTCCCAATCTCGGGATAGTGCCCAGCGTCGCCAAGCAGTGCGATCGCGGTTTCCGAGGTCAGCGCCTGCTCGGGATAATCCTGCATCCGCCCATTCGGCCCGCGAACGGAAATCGCCGGGCCGGCACGCTTCATCATCGTGACAGGTCGGGTTCCGGTCTCGATCGAAAGCTCTTCGGTCTTGATTTGCGGTTCAAAGGGAAATCCCGCCGCAGCCGCCGGCGGTCGTAGACCGGCCTCGACCCTATACCGGAACGTGATCGCCCTTTCCTCGTCCAGAAGCTCCGCCTCGAGGCGAATCCGGAACGGCCCGTCGACATCCCGGCGCGGGCCGGACCACAACGCCGAGAACATCCCGCCCTCGGCGGCGATCTCATGCGCCAGACGTCCGCGCGTTGCCGCCTGGATGAGCTGGAGAGCCCGGTAGAGATTGGATTTTCCGACCCCGTTTTCGCCGATGAAAAGGTTGATCCCCGAAAGATCCATGCGGATCGATCGCAGGGACCGGTAGTTCTGGGCGAACATCGAGCGGAGCAGCATGCCTCGCTTTAGCCTATCCGATTAGGGAATTGAATGGGCACCGACCAGTTCCGGTTCCGCAGGCGGAACCAACGGCAGGAATTGCGTGTCACCATCCGCGGCGAGCGCATGGACAGTGTGGTCTTCCAATGCCTTGGTGACTTCGTTGATGTCGCCGTCGAGATGCTCCACCGGGATCAGATTGCCGACCACGAAGTCGAATCGGTCGCCGCGCTTGTTCAGAAGCTCGTGAAAGACCGTCATGTCCCTGAGCTCGGTCGACCATTTCGCGAACCAGTAGAATAGGCCCGAGTTCCGCGCCGTCATGTGTACCGGCAGGATCGGCAGATTGTATTTCCGCGCAAGGCCGACGGCGGAGGTTTTCCAGGGACGTTCGTTCAGCCGGCCGTTCGCCCAATAAGCGATGCGCCCAGACGGAAAAAGAACCGTCGCCTTGCCTTCTTTGACGGCACGGTTGGTGATCTGCAATGTCTCACGGGTCTTCAGCTTGCTCTTGTATTCCTCGCGCCATTCCACCGGAATGATGACCTCGGCAAAACGTGGATTGACGCGTATGGCATCGCGGTTGGCAAACACCATGATGTCCGGCCGCTTGGTTTTCAGGAGGTCGAACACGGCAACGCCATCGGCGATCCCGGTCGGATGGTTGCTGACGAGCATGAAGCCGCCGCTATCCGGAATGCGTTCGCCGTGCCGAATATTGATCTCGAGCTTCAGCAGGTTGCTCATGTACTCGAAGCACTGGAGCCCCGGCATTTTCGCAACGTCATTGGCGAAGCTGATCGCCCTGTTGTAGCGCAGCAGTGTGTGGAGGAACGGCCGCATGACGGGCCAGAGCGGATGCTTCACGATCTTCTGCCCACGCTCGGCGATCAAGGTATCGACGATGTGGCCCGGCTTGCCATGGGAGACGAGCGCGATCGTCTCCGCGAACTGTCCAATTGCGGTCGTTGGATGGCGCCGTGACATTCAAGATCCTGCGTCGTTGGGAAACCGGTCACGTGGAATGATATGATAGAAGCATGACAAGCACTTGGCCGGCATTAGGAATTCCATAACTATCGCTCCTTCAGAATTGGCGGCAGGATTGGCAAATTCAAGGCCGGATACGTGAACGAACTCCTGATCATCGCCGACCCCGGCCTGATGGCCGAGCGCTCGGCATGGCTCGATAGCCTGGCTCGCGAGCGACGTCTGTCGGAGCACACGCTCGATGCTTACGAGCGTGATACGCGTCAGTTCCTGACGTTTCTGACCGGTCACCTCGGCGGCCCCGCAACGCTGAAAGATATCCAGGCGTTAAGGCCCGCGGACTTCCGTGCTTTTCTGGCGGCGCGACGCAAAGAGGGCTCCGGCGCTCGTTCGCTCGGTCGCAGTCTCGCCGGGCTGCGTTCCCTCCTGCGTTACCTCGAAAAGAAGGGACTGGTGAATGCCGCTGGCGTCAGCGCCGTCCGCTCGCCGAAGCAGCCGAAATCACTACCGAAACCCTTATCCGACCGGCAGGCCATCACTGTCGTCAGCGACGAGGCTCAGTTGCACGAAGAGCCTTGGATTGCCGCACGCGATGCCGCCGTTTTCACACTGCTCTACGGCTGCGGTCTGCGCATCTCCGAAGCGCTCGATCTGACGCCTGGCAACTTCAACCGCGGCGCGGCCACGCTGCGCATAACCGGCAAGGGCAACAAGACCCGCCTTGTGCCGATGCTCACCGTCGTCTTCGACGCCGTCGAGAAATACCGGTCTTTGTGCCCCTATCATCTCGAAGGCGAAGAACCCCTCTTTCGCGGCGCGCGCGGCGGCAAACTGCAAGCTGCGATCATTCAGCGCACCATGCAAAAGATGCGCAGCGCCTTCGGCCTTCCGGAAACAGCGACACCGCATGCGCTGCGCCATTCGTTTGCCACCCACCTGTTGGCAGGTGGCGGCGATTTGAGAACCATCCAGGAATTGCTCGGCCACGCCAGCCTTTCCACCACCCAGGTCTATACAGGTGTGGATTCCTCACGATTGCTTGAAGTTTACGACCGTGCCCATCCCCGGGCGTAATCTTTTGTTAACGGCTTCTCTTAAGGGAATATCCGCACGCTGGGCGTAGGCTTAGCGATCATAGTGACCGGAACACCATCATGACGATCTCCATCGGCCACCGCAGCCTGCACATCGCATCGCCGAGCAATCTCCTGCTCTGGCTGATTGCCGCCTTTCACATGCTGCTTGCGGCAACCCTGATCGCTGCGCTGTTCTCGGTGTCCCCCGCCGCAGCGGCCGACGAGGATGCCTGTACCGGCCACAATATCCTGACCGATCTCAAGCAGAGCGATGCCGCCCGCTACGCCGAAGTGGTGAAGGAGGCCGATGCCGTGCCGAACGGCAAGGGCATTTTCTGGAAGATCGAGAAGGCGGGGATAGCCCCGTCCTGGCTGCTCGGCAGCATGCATGTGACCGATCCGCGCGTGCTGACACTCCCACCACGCACGCAGGCAGCCCATGACGCTGCCGACACGATCGTCATTGAATCCGACGAGATCCTCGACGAGAAGAAGGCTTCCGCCGCTCTGCTGATGAAGCCTGAACTGATGATGTTCACGGACGGGACGACGATTGAACAGCTTCTGTCTCACGACGACTACGTTCGTCTGGAGGAAGGCCTGAAGCAGCGCGGCATCCCACTTGCCGCGGTCTCGCGCATGCGCCCCTGGATGATATCAAGCGTTGTTGCCCTGCCCGGCTGCGAAATGGCCCGCAAGGCGAAGGGCGTACAGTTCCTCGATCAGAAGATTGCCGCAGATGCCGTTGCTGGGGGCAAGCAGGTCAAGGGCCTGGAAACGCTTGCCGAGCAGCTGCAGGCAATGGCCGAGCTGCCGACCGAATTCCACATGAAGTCGCTGATCGAGACGCTGGCCTTGGGTTCCAAGATGAACGACGTGGTGGAAACCATGACCGATCTCTACCTCTCCGGCGATATCGGCATGACCATTCCGATGCTGAAGACAGTCTCGCCCGACGGCGAGGATGAGGACGGCGACTATGCCGCCTTCGAACAGCGCATCATTCTCGACCGCAACAAGGTGATGGCCGAGCGAGCAGCCCCGATCCTTGCCAATGGCAACGTCTTCATGGCCGTCGGCGCGCTCCATCTTCCCGGCGAAGGCGGCGTCATCGAACTGCTGCGCAAGCAGGGCTTCACGGTGACGGCCGTCAACTAGCTCCCGACGGTCATGCGCCTGAGAACATTGGTCTTCCAGTAGAACTGGTGGGCCAGCGCGCCGGCAACATGCGCCGCGATCAAAGCCCAGAGGATTGCCTTGAGGATACCGCCATGAAGCTCGCCGGAAAAATCGATCCCTAGATAGTAAGCCATCATGCCGGTCAGCGGCAGGAGGAAGATGAGCAGATACAGCGCTGCATGCGCGACCTTGGCGCCAATCCGGAATATCTTCGGCTCCGCCGCCGGTTCAGCGGGCGCGCCCTGAATAAGGCGCAGGCAAACGCGAAAGATTGCCAGAACGAGAATGCCGATGCCGACATAGGCATGCACATTGGCAGACGCGATCTGATCTGCCGAGGGGATGCCACCATGACGAACCGTCCGGTTCCAAGCGTTCATACCATCCGGAAAGAGCAGGTTGAAAAAGATCATGAGCGCCATGACCCAATGCAGCAATCGCTGTGGGAGGCTATATGCATCACGAGAATCAGTAGGCATGTATCTATCCTCAAAACAGCAATTAGAACCGTTCTAAGGTAAATGGGCCGCCTGCTGTGAAGCAAGCGGCCCATCCCATATTGCGAAAATTTAATATTACATATGGATCGGCTTGAAGAAGGCGGCGAGAGCCGCTTCCTTAACCGCTTCCGACATGGTCGGGTGCGCGTGGCAGGTGCGGCCGAGATCTTCCGCGGAACCACCAAACTCCATCAGAACGGCGATCTCGTGGATCATCTCGCCGGCGCCGAAGCCGACGATATGGCCGCCGAGGACGCGGTCCGTTTCCTTGTCGGAGAGGATCTTCACGAAACCGTCGGTCGCCAGCATCGCGCGGGCTCGGCCGTTCGCGGTGAAGGGGAACTTGCCGACCTTGTAGGCGATGCCTGCCGCCTTCAGCTCTTCCTCGGTCTTGCCAACGGAGGCGACTTCCGGCTGCGTGTAGACGACGCTCGGGATGACGTCATAATTCACATGGCCATGTTGACCGGCGAGGATTTCGGCGAGCGCCACGCCTTCGTCTTCAGCCTTGTGAGCCAGCATCGGACCCTTCACCACGTCGCCGATCGCGTAGATACCAGGCACGTTGGTACGGAAGTGTCCGTCGATCTCGACGCGGCCACGATTGTCGAGCTTAACGCCTGCTTCTTCCAGACCGAGGCCGGCTATGTATGGCGTGCGGCCAGTCGCGATCAGAACGACTTCGGCGTCGAGCGTCTGTGCATCGCCACCCTTGACCGGCTCGAAGGTAACCTTGGCACCCTTGCCGCCCTTCTCAACGCCCGTCACCTTGGAGCTAAGGTTGATGGTGACACCCTGCTTGGCGAGCATGCGCTGGAACTGTTTGGAGACTTCGCCATCCATGCCGCCGAGAATCGTGTCGAGATATTCGACGACGGTGACCTTGGCGCCGAGGCGCAACCAGACGGAACCGAGCTCGAGACCGATGACGCCACCACCGACGACGATCATCGTTTCCGGCACCTTCTCAAGCGCGATCGCGCCCGTTGAGGAAATGATCACCTTCTCGTCGAGATCGACCTTCACGCCCGGAATGCCTGCCACGTCGGAGCCGGTCGCGATGACAATGTTCTTGCCTTCGATTTCCTGGACCTTGCCGTCTTCGGCAGTCACGGAAACCTTGCCAGCCGATACGATCTTGCCGGTCCCCTGGAATGCATCGATCTTGTTCTTCTTGAAGAGGAAGGCAACGCCATCGACGTTGGCCTTTACCGTCGCATCCTTGTGCGCCAGCATCTTTCCGAGGTTCAGCTTCGGAGCAGCGACCTCGATGCCGAGCGCGTCCATGCCGTGGCCAGCCTGATGGAACATTTCGGAGGCATGCAGCAGCGCCTTGGACGGGATGCAGCCGACGTTCAGGCACGTGCCGCCGAACGTTGCGCGCTTTTCAACGACAGCGACCTTGAGGCCGAGCTGGGCTGCCTTGATGGCAGCGACGTAGCCGCCAGGGCCGGTTCCGATAACGATCACATCGTAGGACATTGTTTCTTTTCCTTTTCGTTATTTGCTTAGTCAGCCGCGCGGGCGAGCGCGAGGCGGAAACCGAAGCCGACCAGTGCGGCGCCGGTGATACGGTTGAACCATCTGCCGCTTGCGATGAAGCGGTCGCGAATGGGCTTTACGGTGAAGAAAGTGGAGACGCCGGCGAACCAGGCGACGAGTGCGGTGGCCATTCCGATGCCGTAGCTGAACTGGATCAGCGCCGGGGTATCGTGATGCACCAGCGTCGAGAAGAGGGACAGGAAGAACAGGACCGGCTTCGGATTGAGCGCGTTGGTGATGAAGCCCATGCCGAGGCATTTCAGCGCCGAGATCGGCGCGCGGTCTTCGTCCGTCACCTCGATCTCATTCACGTTGAAGCCCGGCTCGCGGAAGGACTTGATGCCGAGGTAGACGAGATAGGCGACGCCGGCCCATTTGATCATGGCAAACAGCATCAGCGATTTGGAGACGATCAGGCCAAGGCCGAGGATCGTGTAGCTGATGTGAAAGAGCAGCGAGAAGCCCATGCCGAGGCCGGTCATCATGGCGGCACGGCGCCCGTGCACGATGCTCTGGCGCAGGATGACCGCAAAGTCGGCGCCCGGTACGACGATGAAGATCGAAAAGACGGCCATGAGGCCGAGAAATTCCAAGAAGTATTGCATGGCGATATGGTCTCCGAGCCCTAACGGCCGCCGCTGACGTTGAGTATGGCGCCCGTTATATAGGAAGCCGTCGGCGAGAGAAGGTAGAGGACCGCATCGGCTATCTCCTCTGCCGTGCCGGGCCGCTGCATCGGAATGCTAGGTGCGAGGTCGCGTGCGCGGTTCGGCAGGCCGCCGGATGCATGAATGTCGGTATCAATGACGCCGGGACGGATAGCGTTCACACGCACGCCCTCATTCGCCACCTCGCGGGACAGGCCCACGGTGAACGTGTCGATCGCGGCCTTCGAGGCAGCGTAGTCGACATACTGCGAGGCCGAGCCCAGCACCGCTGCCATTGACGAAATGTTGACGATCGCCCCGCCCTTGCCGCCGTGGTTCGACGACATGCGGCGAACGGCCTCGGCCGCGCAGAGGATCGAACCGGTCACGTTGACACGCATCATCCGTTCAAGCCGCTCGACGCTCATCTCGTCGACGCGCTGCTTGGCATCGACGATGCCGGCATTGTTGACCAGCCCGTCCAGCCGTCCGAAATGCCTGTCGACGGCCTGAAACATCGAAACGATATCCTGCGCGCTGCCGACATCGCCCTTGATGGCGATGGCGTCGCCACCCTCTGCCTTGACCTCGGAGACGATAGCATCGGCAGCGGCGCGGTTCGCGGCGTAGTTCACGGCGACGTCCCAGCCCTGGCGGGCAGCGAGACGGCAGACCGCCGCACCGATGCCTCGGCTCCCGCCGGTAACGAGAAGGACGGGTCGTTGTGTCATTTCGCGCACTCCTCGAATGCCAGGACATCCCACGGCGCAACCGTCGCCTTGTCGTTGCCCCATATCTGCGATTGGCGGATCGCCGGGCCGAGACCCGGCAGAAAGATATTCTCGGTGGCTGCCGCGGCTTCGGACTGCAGATTGTCGATTTCGCCCTTGGCGTTTACGCTATAGACCGTGCCCCGCCAGATCGTGCAGGCATCCAGATCGGCGCCCGTCACGTCGCCGCCAGGGCAGTTGAACATCAGGATACCGACGGCGCGTTCCGGATCGTCGGACGGCATCACATAGCCGTCCAGCTCGATCGAAGTTTTGAGAACCTTTAGCGTGAACCGGTTTCTGGCAGCGGCTGCTTCCGAATTGATCGGCGTAAAGCGAAGCTCGTAGGCGCCGTCGCGGTCGGCATAGACGGCACTTGCCTGCGTGCAATCGGGAGCGCCAAAAGCAGTCGCAGGCAGCGCCAGCAAAAACGCGAGCGACGCCCAGACCCTACCCTTGGCAAAGGGAGGCATCCCGGTCATACGCCCTGTGGAGATTGCCAGCGACATTGCGCGCCCCGCTGAGGTGGAAAGGGCCGCTCACGCGGCCCAGTCGAATGCTTAGAGATCGAGAACCAGGCGCTCCGGATCTTCCAGGCTTTCCTTGACGCGGACGAGGAAGGTCACGGCTTCCTTGCCGTCGACGATACGGTGGTCGTAGGAGAGCGCGAGATACATCATCGGACGGATGACGATCTGGCCGCCAACGACGACCGGACGGTCCTGGATCTTATGCATGCCGAGGATGCCGGATTGCGGCGCGTTCAGGATCGGCGAGGACATCAGCGAGCCGTAAACGCCGCCATTGGTGATCGTGAAGGTGCCGCCCTGCATGTCGGCCATCGAGAGCGAGCCATCGCGCGCAGCCTTTGCGAGACGCGCCAGTTCCTTTTCGACTTCAGCGATCGACATCTGGTCCGCGTCGCGGATGACAGGGACGACGAGGCCCTTGTCCGTGCCGACGGCCATGCCGATGTGGCAGAAGTTCTTGTAGATGATGTCGGTGCCGTCGATCTCGGCGTTAACAGCCGGAAGTTCCTTCAGCGCGTGGGTGATAGCCTTGGTGAAGAAGCCCATGAAGCCGAGCTTCACGCCATGCTTCTTTTCGAAGACGTCCTTGTACTTGGCGCGCAGGTCCATGACAGCCTTCATGTCCACCTCGTTGTAGGTGGTCAGCATGGCAGCCGTGTTCTGTGCGTCCTTCAGGCGCTTGGCGATCGTCTGGCGCAGGCGCGTCATCTTCACGCGCTCTTCGCGAGCCGCATCCTCGACAGTCGACGGGCCGCGGGCGGCAGCCGGAACGGCAGGAGCGGCAGCGGCAGCCGGGGCGGAGATGCCCTTGGCAACAGCAGCGATCACGTCGCCCTTCAGAACCTGGCCACGCTTGCCGCTGCCGTCGATCTGATCGGCCGACAGGTTGTTTTCGGCGAGCATCTTGGCGGCAGCCGGTGCCGGCGGCATCGCGGAAGCAGCAGCTGCCGGAGCAGCGGCGGCAGCGACAGCCGGTTCGGCTACCTTTGCCGGGGCGGCGGCGGGAGCAGCAGCAGCCGGGGCGGCGGCGGCACCAGCGCCTGCGGCGATCTGGCCGAGCAGCGCGCCGAGACCGACGGTTTCGCCAGCCTGGGCGACAATCTCGGACAGCGTACCGGAAGCCGGTGCGGGCACTTCGATGGTCACCTTGTCGGTTTCAAGCTCGAGAATCGGTTCGTCGGCCTTGATGGCATCGCCGACCTTCTTGAACCAGGTACCGACGGTTGCCTCGCTGACGGATTCACCGAGAGTTGGAACGCGGATTTCTGTGGCCATTGTTCAAATCCTGATTTGCTTGTGTTCGTTTATTCGTTTCCGGCTCCTGACGGCCGGAGAATGATCGAGGGCATTGGCAATATGTCGAAGCGAAAACCGTAACCGGACTGGATGATCGGATCGGCATCGGCAAGCGCTTGCGCTGCCTGCTGATCCTCCACCGAGACGACTGCCATGCCCCAGCCTCCTTCACCTTCGAAGACGGGACCGACGGCGATCGCCGATCCCTGTTCCGCGTTCTGGTGCCAGTAGGCGGCATGGCGCTTCATCGCGGCCATTTCCTCCCCGGTCGCGTCGTAGGGGAAACGGGGGCGAGGCGGCACAAGTCTGAAGAAGAAATATGCCATCGCCCCGATCCCTTAACCGCCCAGCGCATCCTCGAGGAATGCGGCGAGCTGCGACAGATGCTTGGACATCAGACCCGTTGCCGGCGAAGCGGCAGCCGGACGGCCGGTGTAGCGGACGCGCTGGTACTTCGCATCGATGTGGGCGAGCACCCACTCCAGATACGGGTCGATGAACGACCATGCGCCCATGTTCTTCGGCTCTTCCTGGCACCAGACCATCTCGGCGTTCCGGAAGCGGGAAAGCTCGTTGATGAGCGCCTTTGCCGGGAACGGATAGAGCTGTTCGACGCGCAGCAGGTAGATGTCGTCGATGCCGCGCTTTTCGCGCTCTTCCAGAAGGTCGTAGTAGACCTTGCCGGTGCACATGACCACGCGGCGGATCTTCGCATCCTTCTGCAGTTTGATCGGGCCGTCCTTGATGACCTCCGCATCGTCCCAGAGGAGGCGATGGAAGGAAGACTCGCCAGCGAGTTCGGCAAGGCTGGAAACAGCCCGCTTGTGACGCAGCAGGGACTTCGGCGTCATCAGCACGAGCGGCTTGCGGAAGTCGCGCTTCAGCTGACGGCGCAGGATGTGGAAGTAGTTCGCCGGCGTCGTGACGTTGGCAACCTGCATGTTGTCCTCGGCGCAAAGCTGCAGGAAGCGCTCGAGGCGGGCCGAGGAGTGCTCCGGACCCTGGCCTTCGTAGCCATGCGGCAGCAGGCAGACGAGACCCGACATGCGCAGCCACTTGCGTTCGCCCGAGGAGACGAACTGGTCGAAGACGACCTGCGCACCGTTGGCGAAGTCACCGAACTGGGCTTCCCAAAGGGTCAGCGCATTCGGGCGAGCCAGCGAATAGCCGTATTCGAAGCCGAGCACCGCTTCTTCCGAAAGCATCGAGTTGATGACTTCGTAGCGAGCCTGGTTGGACGACAGGTTCGCCAGCGGGATGTAGCGCTCTTCCGTCTCCTGATCGTAGAGAACCGAATGACGCTGCGAGAAGGTACCGCGCTCGCAATCCTGACCGGAAAGGCGGATCTTGTGGCCTTCGACAACAAGCGAACCGAAGGCAAGCGCCTCGGCCATCGCCCAGTCGAGATTCTCGCCCGTCTGGATCATGTTGGCGCGGTTTTCCATGAAGCGCTGGATCGTGCGGTGTGCATGGAAGCCTTGCGGAATTTCCGAAAGCTTGCGGCCGATATCCTTGAGCGTCTTCATCGGAACGGCGGTCTTGCCGCGGCGCTGTTCGTCGGCGTTGTCAGCCGTGCGCAGGCCCGACCACTCGCCATCCAGCCAATCGGCCTTGTTCGGCTTGTAGCTCTGCCCGGCGTCGAACTCCTGCTCGAGATGCGCGCGCCAGTCAGCCTTCATCTTCTCGACGTCGCCATCGGTCAGCAGGCCTTCGGCAACGAGGCGATCCGCATAGATCTGCAGCACCGTCTTGTGGGCGCGGATGACCTTGTACATCTTCGGCTGAGTGAAGGACGGCTCATCGCCTTCATTGTGGCCGTAGCGACGATAGCAGAACATGTCGACCACAACGGGCTTGTGGAACTTCATGCGGAATTCCATGGCGATCTTGGCAGCATAGACAACTGCTTCCGGATCGTCGCCGTTGACGTGGAAGATCGGCGCTTCGATCATCTTGGCGACGTCGGACGGATAGGGCGACGAACGCGAGAAGGCCGGGTTGGTGGTGAAGCCGATCTGGTTGTTGATGATGACGTGCATCGTGCCGGCAACGCGGTGACCGCGCAGGCCCGACAGGCCGAGGATTTCGGCAATCACGCCCTGGCCGGCAAACGCCGCGTCGCCGTGGATCAGCAGCGGCAGAACCTTGGCGCGCTCCGACAGCGGAATGGTATCGCCGTCCCAGACGGTGGCGCCCATGTCCTGCTTGGCGCGAGCCTTGCCCATGACGACGGGGTCAACGATTTCAAGGTGCGACGGATTGGCCGTCAGCGAGACGTGGACCTTGTTGCCGTCGAACTCGCGGTCGGAGGAGGCGCCGAGGTGGTACTTGACGTCGCCGGAACCTTCGACTTCGTCAGGCGCGTAGGAACCGCCCTTGAATTCGTGGAAAATCGCGCGATGCGGCTTGCCCATGACTTGCGAAAGCACATTCAGACGACCGCGATGGGCCATACCGAACACGGCTTCACGAAGGCCGAGGTGGCCGCCGCGCTTCAGGATCTGCTCCAGCGCCGGGATGAGCGATTCGCCACCATCGAGACCAAAGCGCTTGGTGCCCTTGAACTTCACGTCGAGGAACTGCTCGTAGCCTTCGGCCTCGACCAGCTTGGCAAGGATCGCCTTCTTGCCTTCCGGGGTGAAGGCAACGCCCTTGTCCGGACCTTCGATGCGCTCCTGGATCCAGGCTTTTTCTTCCGGATTGGAAATATGCATGAATTCGACGCCGAGGGTCGAGCAGTAGGTGCGCTCGAGGATCTCGATCATCTCGGGAAGGGTGGCGTATTCGAGGCCGAGAACGTTGTCGATGAAGATCTTGCGGGAATAGTCGGCCTGCGTGAAACCGTAAGCTTCGGGCGACAGTTCCTTGTAGTCTTCGACGGGTGCTGCGATCCCGAGCGGATCGAGCTTGGCATGCAGGTGGCCGCGCATGCGATAGGCGCGGATCATCATGATGGCGCGGACGGAGTCGCGGGTCGCCTGCAGGATGTCGGCACCTTCGGTCGGCTTGCCTGATGCTTCCGCCTTGCCCTTGACCTTGGTCTCGATGATCTTTTCAACAGTGCCCCAATCGCCGTCGAGCGCCGAAACGAGATCGCTCTTCGGCTGCAGGGGCCAGTTCGTCTTGCGCCAGGATGCACCCTTGGCCGCCTTTTTCACATCTTCCGGATTGTCTTCCAGAGCCTTGAAGAAGGACCGCCATTCCTCGTTGACCGAGCTCGGGTCTTCTTCATAGCGCGCATAGAGCTGCTCGATATAGGCAGCATTGGCGCCATCCAGGAACGAGGTAATCTGAAACTGCTCGTTGGCTTCTTGCCGTGCCATGATTGCACGCGGACGCTTTCGTCCGCCTCCTGACTTGTGATTCCGCCGGATACTCGACCGGCTTGCCGCATCTGTCGATAGCCGCCTGTCCGCGGCTCATTCCATTTCAAAGTCGAGACCCGGGCAAGCGGCGAAAACCGTTGCCCGGGTTATAGATTGGATTAGCCCTTGAGGACTTCAACCAGCGTCTTGCCGAGGCGCGCCGGCGAAGGCGAAACCTTGATGCCAGCCGATTCCATGGCCGCGATCTTCGATTCCGCGTCGCCCTTGCCGCCGGAAACGACAGCACCGGCATGACCCATGGTGCGGCCCTTCGGAGCCGTACGGCCCGCGATGAATCCGGCCATCGGCTTCTTGCGGCCCTTCTTGGCTTCGTCGATCAGGAACTGGGCCGCGTCTTCTTCAGCCGAGCCGCCGATTTCGCCGATCATGATGATCGAGGTCGTGGCTTCATCGGCCAGGAACATTTCCAGCACGTCGATGAACTCGGTGCCCTTGACCGGGTCGCCGCCGATACCGACAGCCGTCGTCTGGCCGAGGCCTTCGTTGGATGTCTGGAACACCGCTTCGTAGGTCAGCGTGCCTGAACGGGAAACGATGCCGACCGAACCCTTGCGGAAGATCGAGCCCGGCATGATGCCGATCTTGCACTCTTCCGGCGTCAGGATGCCCGGGCAGTTCGGTCCGAGCAGGCGTGACTTCGACTTGTCGAGCTTGGCCTTGACGCGCACCATATCCATGACCGGGATGCCCTCGGTGATGCAGGTGATGAACGGGATTTCGGCCTCGATCGCCTCGATGATCGCATCAGCAGCACCGGCCGGCGGGACGTAGATCACGGTCGCATCGGCGCCGGTCCGTTCCTTGGCTTCGGCAACGCTTGCGAAGATCGGCAGCGAGGTACCGTCGACGCCCGACGACCAGGTTTCGCCACCCTTCTTCGGGTGAATACCGCCGACCATCTTGGTACCGTAGTAAGCAAGCGCCTGTTCGGTGTGGAAGGTACCGGTCTTGCCGGTCAGGCCCTGAACGAGAACCTTGGTGTCTTTGTTGACGAGAATAGACATTCTTTCGGTCCTTCCGGATTAGGCCTTGATCGCCGCGACGATCTTCTTCGCCGCGTCGTCGAGATCGTCGGCAGCCGTAATCGCCAGACCCGACTCGTTGAGGATTTTCTTGCCGAGTTCGACGTTGGTGCCTTCGAGGCGAACGACGAGCGGAACCTTCAGACCGACTTCCTGCACAGCTGCGACAACGCCTTCGGCGATGACGTCGCAACGCATGATGCCGCCGAAGATGTTGACGAGGATGCCCTCGACCTTCGGGTCAGCCGTAATGATCTTGAAGGCTGCAGCGACCTTCTCCTTGCCGGCGCCACCGCCGACGTCGCAGAAGTTTGCCGGCTCCTTGCCGTAGAGCTTGATGATGTCCATCGTCGCCATGGCGAGACCGGCGCCGTTGACCATGCAGCCAATGTTGCCGTCGAGGGCTACGTAGGCGAGATCCCACTTCGAGGCCTCGATTTCCTTGGCGTCTTCCTCGGTCTCGTCGCGCAGCGCCTTGACGTCGTCGTGGCGGAACAGCGCATTGCCGTCGAATGACATCTTGGCGTCGAGAACGCGCAGGTGGCCATCCTTCATGACGATCAGCGGGTTGACCTCGAGGAGAGCCATGTCCTTCTCGCCGAATGCCTTGTAGAGCGCCGGAAACAGCGACTTGGCGTCTTCGGCGGCGGCGCCGGTCAGTTCGAGAGCCTTGGAGATCGCAGCAACGTCAGCCGCGGTGACGCCGGCTTCCGGATCGATAGCGATCGTGTGGATCTTCTCGGGCGTATCGTGAGCGACAGCCTCGATGTCCATGCCGCCTTCGGTCGAGACGACGAAGGCAACGCGGCCAACCGAGCGGTCGACCAGCAGCGAGCAATAGAGTTCGCGGGCAATATCGGCGCCGTCTTCGATGTAGAGGCGGTTGACCTGCTTGCCAGCTTCGCCCGTCTGCGCCGTTACCAGCGTGTTGCCGAGCATTTCCTTGGCGTGAGCAACGACTTCGTCGATCGACTTGGCGAGACGAACACCGCCCTTGGCGTCGGCGCCGAGTTCCTTGAACTTGCCCTTGCCGCGGCCGCCGGCATGGATCTGGCTCTTGACCACATAAAGCGGGCCCGGAAGCGACTTGGCGGCAGCTTCGGCTTCCTCGACCTTGAGGATCGCCACACCTTTTGCGACCGGCGCGCCATAGCCCTTCAGCAGAGCCTTGGCCTGATATTCATGAATATTCATGGATCTATTCCTGTTTGGATTGCGTCAGCGCGCGGTCTGATTACTTCAGCGCAGGCGCAATGTTGATGCAGGCTTCGCAAAGACCGGCGACAGCAGCGACCGACTTGTCGAAGGCTTCCTTTTCGGCCTTGTTGAGGTCGATCTCGATGACGCGCTCGACGCCGCCGGCACCGATAACAGTGGGAACGCCGACATACATGTCCTTGACGCCGTACTGGCCAGTCAGCTGTGCTGCGCAAGGCAGGACGCGCTTCTTGTCCTTGAGGTAGGACTCGGCCATTTCGATCGCGGAAGCAGCCGGCGCATAGTAGGCCGAGCCGGTCTTCAGCAGGCCGACGATTTCGGCACCCCCGTCACGGGTACGCTGGATGATTTCTTCGAGGCGTTCCTTGGTGACCCAACCCATCGTGACGAGATCCGTCAGCGGAATACCGCCAACCGTCGAATAGCGGGCGAGCGGCACCATCGTGTCGCCATGGCCGCCGAGAACGAATGCCGTGACGTCCTGTACGGAAACGTTGAATTCCTGGGACAGGAACAGGCGGAAGCGCGACGAGTCGAGAACGCCGGCCATACCGACGACCTTGTTGGCCGGAAGGCCGGAGAACTTCTGCAGCGCCCAGACCATCGCGTCGAGCGGATTGGTGATGCAGATGACGAAAGCGTTCGGGGCATACTTCTTGATGCCGGCGCCGACCTGTTCCATGACCTTGAGGTTGATGCCGAGAAGGTCGTCGCGGCTCATGCCCGGCTTGCGCGGCACACCGGCGGTGACGATGCAGACATCAGCACCCTCGATCGCCGAATAGTCGCTGGCGCCCGTCAGGTTGGCGTCGAAGCCCTCGACCGGAGAGGACTGAGCGATGTCGAGGCCCTTACCCTGAGGAATGCCGTCGGCGATATCGAAGAGAACGATGTCACCCAGTTCCTTCAGGCCGGCGAGATGCGCCAGCGTGCCACCAATCATGCCAGAACCAATGAGTGCGATCTTGTTACGCGCCATTTCGCTGTTTCCTTTGCGATCAAAATTCGTCAGGCGACGCGCGGAGGGGCATCGCCCAATGCCGCAATCGCATAGCTCCAAAGCCAAAAAATGGCAAATGATTATTTTTGAGCAAGGAATTTCAATCGTTTAGATCATAAAATTCTTACGTAAACGTAAGATTATTTGTCGCCAGAACGTTACTCCGCGGCCCGCCGCTCGTGATGCAATGCAAGATATTCCAAACTGCGCATTTCGAAAAGTCGCGAGACAGTACGATCGAATTCGAAGCCTTCGGTGCCACGCGCCTGTGTCAGCAAGTTTTCAGGCATCGCCGCAGCGGAGACATAGAGCCGTACCGCATGATCGTAAAGTGTATCGATCAGGATGATGAAGCGCTTGATCTGGTTTCGCTTGTCTGGCCCCAGCAACGGCACGTGATCGATGAAGATGGCGTCGAAACGTTCGGCAATGGCCAGAAAGTCCGCGGCACCCAACGGCTTTTCACAGAGATCAGCGAACGAAAACCGCGCCAGCCGATCAACTGCCAGCGGCACGTGGATCGACCGCCCCTTCATCGGAATCTCCAGCGGCTGCGCCTTTCGGCCGTGAAGCGCCTGCATCCAGGATGCATCCATGGCCATGTCGGTCCGGTTATCGATCGGCGTCAGATAGACCGGCTGGCTGTCGAGCTTCTCCATCCGGTAGTCAGTCGGCGAGTCCAGTGTCACGATCTCGACGTTCTGCTTCAGGAGATCGACGAAGGGCAGGAACAAGCTCCGATTGAGGCCGTCCTTGTAGAGGTTGTTGGGCTCGACATTGGAGGTCGCGACCAGCAGGCACCCGCGCCGGAAAAGTTCGGAAAACAGCCGCGACAGGATCATCGCGTCGGCGATGTCAGTCACGGTAAACTCATCGAAGCACAGCAGTTCGGCTTCGTCATAGAGGGCAGCAGCAACGACCGGAATGGGATCGGCCTGCTTGGTCTCGCCCTGCTTGAGCTTCAGCCGGTGTGCCGCGATGCGGTTGTGCACGTCGGCCATGAATTCGTGGAAGTGCGCGCGCCGCTTCTTCGCGCAAGGCGCCATGCCGAAGAACATATCCATCAGCATCGTCTTGCCGCGGCCGACGCTGCCATGAATGTAGAGTCCCTTGACTGCTTCCGCCGGCTTCTTCTTGTTGGCGAACAACCAGCCGAGAGCGCTTGCCTTTGCCGCCGGCCGCCGCTGCTTCAACCCCGACAGTACCCGATCCAGGCATTTCGCCACGTGCATCTGGGCTGAATCGATTTGAAGCGCGCCCGAAGCCGTCAGCGACTTCAATTGTTCACTGACGCTCAGGGTGTAGTCTGGCATGGGTTGCATAAAGGAGGTCCGCCTATGCAGGATCGGCGGCCTTCGCCGCCGGATCTTTTAACGGCTGAGGCTGATCGGCTGACCGGTATTGGTCTGGCCGCTGAAAGCGTTGTCGGCGGTCTTGTAGACGCTGCCGATCTGGTTGCCGCTGCGGTCCTTCAGGATAACCTGCTTGCCTGAAACTTCCCAGGAGCCCATCGCCGTCAGTTCGCCGACGCAGCCGCGCGTACCGCCACGCGAGCCGCTGCCGAGATTGGTGAGCGTCAGGAACATGTCGCAGGAGCCGTTGACGCGCCAGCTGCCGACCATCGATTCCTTCGTGACATCCATCGCATTCGCAGCCATCGCGCCGGGCTGGCCGCCGGCGACTGGCGCCGTGGCCGTTGGAGCGGCCGGGAATTGGGAAGCACCGGAAGGCGGCGGAAGCTGTCCGCCCTGAACCGAAGGAACCGGCTGGGCCGTCAGCGGCGCCGGCTGGCTAAAGCTTGCATTGTCATAGGCGGTGCGCTGGCAGCCAGCTAACGACAGAATAACCACGAGACCTGTCGCCATATGTCTGAACTGCATCATCATACTCCTGATTTTTCCAGTATTGCCCTGAAGTTGCCGCGCAATCACGGCGGAATTATCTTGAAAGGCTGTACTGAATCAAGCCAGCGCGAGGAGAAATTGTGTCGATGTGGGAGCAACGCCGTAACGCCGAGACAAATTTGGCGCAATCCCGGACAGATTAAGGCTTCGCGAGCGGATAAAGAAAAGGGCCGCATCCGCGGCCCTTTTGCTGGATTGATCAAACACGACGCTCGACCATCATCTTCTTGATTTCGGCGATTGCCTTGGCGGGGTTCAGGCCCTTCGGGCAGGTCTGCGCGCAGTTCATGATCGTGTGGCAGCGATAGAGACGGAACGGATCCTCGAGATTGTCGAGACGCTCGCCGGTCGCTTCGTCGCGGCTGTCGATCAGCCAGCGGTAAGCCTGCAGGAGAACGGCCGGACCGAGGTAGCGGTCGCCGTTCCACCAGTAGCTCGGACAGGAAGTCGAGCAGCAAGCGCAGAGAATGCACTCGTAGAGGCCGTCGAGCTTCTGTCGGTCCTCATGGCTCTGCTTCCATTCCTTGGCCGGCGTCGGCGAAACCGTCTTCAGCCATGGCTCGATCGAGCGGTGCTGGGCATAGAAGTTGGTGAGATCCGGGACCAGGTCCTTGACGACAGGCAGATGCGGCAGCGGATAGATCTTCACCGCGCCCTTGATGTCGTCGAGACCCTTGGTGCAGGCGAGCGTATTCGTGCCGTCGATGTTCATCGCGCAGGAGCCGCAGATGCCCTCACGACAGGAACGGCGCAGCGTCAGCGTCGGGTCGATTTTGTTCTTGATGTAGAGCAGACCGTCGAGCACCATCGGACCGCAATCGTCGACATCGATATAGAAGGTGTCGATCGACGGGTTCTGTCCGTCATCCGGGCTCCAGCGGTAGACGCGGAATTCGCGAGTGTTCTTCGCGCCCGCTGGCTTCGGCCATACCTTGCCTTCGCGGATCTGGGAGTTCTTGGGAAGAGCGAGTTCAACCATGTCCGGTTCCTTTTAGTACACGCGAGCCTTGGGCGCGATCTTCTTGGGATCGATGCCCTCTGCGATGAGCTCGGTGTGAACCGGGCGGTAGTCGAGCTTGACGTCGCCTGACTCGTTGACCCAGGCAAGTGTGTGCTTGCGCCAGTTGACGTCGTCACGGCCGGCAAAAGCGCCTTCCGTGTAGTCTTCGCGTGCGTGCGAACCACGGCTCTCCTTGCGAGCCTCGGCGCCGTAGATCGTCGTGATGGCGTTGGCCATCAGGTTCTGCAGCTCGAGGGTTTCCACGAGGTCGGAGTTCCAGATCATCGAACGGTCGGTGACCTTGATGTCGCGCATTTCCTGCCAGATGGCCGAGATGCGCTTGCAGCCCGACTCCAGCGATTCCTGCGTACGGAACACGGCGGCGTCTTCCTGCATGGCGCGCTGCATCTTCTCGCGCAGCACCGCCGTCGGCGTGCCGCCGCTGGCATTGCGCAGGCTGTCGAAGCGATCCATGATCTTGTCGCAGGCGGCGACGTTGAGATGCGGGATCGGCGCGCTGCGATCGATGACCTCGCCGGCGCGGATCGCAGCGGCGCGGCCGAAGACCACGAGGTCGATCAGCGAGTTGGAGCCGAGACGATTGGCGCCGTGCACCGAGGCGCAACCGGCTTCGCCCACGGCCATCAGGCCGGGGATGATGCGCTCCGGATTGGAGCTGTCGGCATTCAGCACTTCGCCCCAGTAGTTCGTCGGAATACCGCCCATGTTGTAGTGGACAGTCGGCAGGACCGGGATCGGCTCGCGCGTCACGTCGACGCCGGCGAAGATCTTGGCGCTCTCGGAAATGCCCGGCAGGCGCTCGTGCAGAACGGCCGGATCGAGATGGTCGAGATGCAGGAAGATGTGGTCCTTGTTCTTGCCGACGCCGCGACCTTCGCGGATCTCAAGCGTCATGCAGCGCGAAACGACGTCGCGCGAGGCAAGGTCCTTCGCCGAAGGGGCATAGCGTTCCATAAAGCGCTCGCCCTCGGAGTTGACGAGGTAGCCGCCTTCGCCGCGCGCGCCCTCGGTGATGAGACAGCCCGAACCGTAAATGCCGGTCGGGTGGAACTGTACGAATTCCATGTCCTGCAGCGGCAGACCGGCGCGGGCCACCATACCGCCGCCGTCGCCGGTGCAGGTATGGGCAGAGGTTGCCGAGAAGTAGGCGCGGCCATAACCGCCGGTCGCCAGCACCACCATCTTGGCGGCGAAGCGATGAATGGTGCCGTCATCGAGGCACCAGGCGACGACGCCGGTGCAGCGGCTGCCGTCATCCGACATGATCAGGTCGAGCGCGAAATACTCGATGAAGAACTCGGCGTTGTTGCGCAGCGACTGACCATAGAGCGTGTGCAGGATCGCGTGGCCGGTACGGTCGGCAACGGCGCAGGTGCGCTGCACCGGCGGGCCTTCGCCGAAGTTCTGCATGTGGCCGCCGAACGGCCGCTGGTAGATCTTGCCTTCCTCGTTGCGTGAGAAGGGAACGCCGTAATGCTCAAGCTCATAGACCGCCTTCGGCGCTTCCATGGTGAGATACTGCATGGCGTCGACATCGCCGAGCCAGTCGGAGCCCTTGACGGTGTCGTAGAGGTGCCACTGCCAGCTGTCGGGCGTCATATTCTGCAGCGAGGCGGCGATGCCGCCCTGGGCAGCGACCGTGTGCGAGCGGGTCGGGAATACCTTGGTGATGCAGGCGGTGCGGAAACCCTGTTCGGCCATGCCAAGCGTGGCGCGAAGACCGGCGCCGCCGGCGCCGACGACGATCACATCGTATGAGTGATCGACGTATTTGTAGGCCTTCCCATTCTGAGCGGGTGAAGTCGGTGCCATGATACGGTTATCCTACGAATGCAATTTTCAGAATGGCGAAGAGACAGAGCCCCGCCATCAGGATCGAAAAGAACGTGTTCAGCATCAGCAGGGCGATCTTGGCGAATTCGCCATGAACGTAGTCCTCGATGATGACCTGCATGCCGAGCCGCATATGAATGACGCCGGAAACGACCATCAGACCCATTACGACCGCAACAAGCGGGTTGGACAGGGCGTGAACCACATCGGCATAAGGCTCGCCGGCGTGAATGATCATGAAGATGATGAAGAAGAGAAAAAGCGGCACGTTGGCAACCGCCGTGACGCGCTGGCGCCAGAAATGATCAGTTCCTTCCTTGGCCGAGCCAAGGCCGCGAACCTTACCCAGGGGGGTGCGCATATCCATGAGAACAACCTTCAGAAGCGAATAAGGAAGCCGATCACCCAGACCAGCACGGTCAGACAGAGCGATATGACGATCGAAGCTTGAGCCATCTTGGTCGAGACTTCCTTGTCGAAGCCGTAACCGAGATCCCAGACGAAGTGACGGAAACCGCCAACCATGTGGTGCAGAAGCGCCCAGGTGTAGCCAAGCAGCACGAGCTTGCCGACGACGCTTCCGAGGATCCAGTTGACCCAGTCATAGTAGGCTTGGCCAGTCGCGGCGGCGATCAGCCACCAGGCGACCAGCAGCGTACCGACGTAAAGCGCGCCACCGGTAATACGGTGAACGATCGACATGACCATGGTGGGGATTGGTTTGTAAATTTGCAAATGCGGCGACAGGGGCCGGTTATTTGTCACATTCGCCATCAGAACCTCGCGGCGTCTTCTCTGCGCTCCTCCATCAGGGAGCATTCAAGGCGATCACACGAATGACAAATTTCTTTGTGTGCGTCGCATCAATGGCGACGTTTAATCACGTAAGCCCCTAACGACAAGTATAATTGCACCCCCAATTTAATTTAATCGATTTGCGTCTCTGGGTGGCGCGAACTGCGCTTGACGGCCTGGCCCGCGCTTGGCGCGAACGGCATGGCCAGACGTCTTCTGGACAATCGGCGGCTTTTGGCGCATTTTGCAGTTAACGCTTTGTTAAGCATTTCATTTTCGGAGATCCGCGCGATGCTGAAGTCTATGTCCGCGCTCGTTTCACTTGTCGCCGCTGTTTTGATCGCACTGCCGATGTCGGCGGACGATTTTGGGAGGGGTTCATTCTCTCGCCACGGTGGTAAGGGATTCTTCAGGCATCACGCACCCACGATCGTCGGTCGGCCTTTTTTTGGATGGAACGACGGACGCATCCGATTCTCGGATGGTTCCAAACGGTTCGGCCATCGCTTCGGTCGGACGCCCCTAATCAAGCCTGCGTCATTCCCGTATCGCGGCAATAGTGGTTATCGCGGTTATGGCGGACGCAACGTCATCGTCCTCGTTCAGTCGCCGACAGGCACAGGCGTAAGCGGCACCTATTCGGGATCGTCCTACGTGTATGACGCCGACGGCGGGACTTACGTCACAGCGAGCGGCTATAGCGTCGGTGCCCAGCAAAGAACCATTACCCTTGCGCCAATGGCCAAGGTGATCAACGTGACCACAAAGAGCAGCAGCTGCTCCTACGAGGCCGGCGTCTGCGTTATCAGGCCGTGAAGCGCCAAACGGTCGTTTTCTTCACCTCGCTGTCTTCAAGCGCCCGGGTAACCGGAACCTCGTAGACTGCGCAGAATTCCAGGTTCTCCTTGGGAAGATAGCTGCGTCCCGGATCCCCGACGAAGATGGCGATGCCTTGGCGACTGAGCATATTGAACCATGGAACGATCGCGGCCGCAAAGCCGGCGTCGTAGAAGACGTCGCCGGCGAGCAGAATGTCAGCCTCGACGTTGCGGCCGATCAGATCGGCACCGATAAAATCGATATCCGCCTTGTTCAGTTCGGCGTTCAGCCACACAGCGGTTTCGGTCCAGGGGTCGATGTCGGCGGCAACGACCTTCGCCGCTCCCGCGAGCTTTGCCGCAATCGCAACAAGGCCGGAACCCGTGGCAAAGTCGAGGACGCATTTGCCGGCAACGATATCAGGATGATCGAGTACGTAGCGTGCCAGCCCTTGGCCGCCCGCCCAGGCGAATGCCCAGAAAGGCGGCGGCAGGCCGATTTCCGCAAGCTCCTCTTCCGTCTTTAGCCATAGCTCGTGGGCTTCGTCCGCCAGATGCAGCCGAATTTCGGGCACATGCGGCGGCGCCATTGGACTGGTATTCGCGCGGATGAAGACCTCGGGTTCGGTTTTCAACGGCGGCTCACCGCGGCGGATTGTCGAGGCCACCCAGCCGGCAAATCTCGAGATACTCTTCGTCTGTTACCGGCTGGACCGAAAGCCGCATGGAAGTGACGAGCGACATCTTGGCAAACTTCTCGTTGGCCTTGATGTCCTTCAGCGAAACCGGCTTGGGGATATCGCAGACGGCGCGAATGTCGACGCAGTCCCAGCGGTCATCGCCGGCTGCTGTCGAGTCCGGGTGAGACAGAGCGCAGACCTCGACGATACCGACGATCTCGAGACCTTCGTTGGAGTGGTAGAAGAACCCCTTATCGCCAAGCTGCATCGCCCGCATGTTGTTGCGGGCGAGATAGTTGCGGACACCGGTCCATTCGGTGCCCTTCTCGCCGGCCGCCTTCTGCTGCTCCCACGACCAGGAAGCGGGTTCTGATTTGTAGAGCCAATGCGCCACGCTCAAGCCTCCGGATTGTTGAAGACCCAATTGAAGGGCTTGATGTCGACGCTCTCAAAAAGGCCGGCCTTGGCGTAGGGGTCGCTGTCCGACAGCGCCTTCGCCGCTTCGATCGTATCGGCATGAATGATGACCAGGCTGCCGCAGGGCTTGCCATCAGCGTCGAGAAACGGGCCAGCCATCTTCAACACGCCCTCGGCATTGAGCTTGTTGAGATGTTCCACATGGGCGGGCCGCGCCTCCATGCGGACGTTGAGGTGATCGGGCTTATCCTTGCAGAGGAGGGCAAAAAGCATATCGGAACTCCTATTCAGTCGTAATCGGACGCGTCATGAGCTGATCGATGGCCTCGGCAATTCCGAGCTTGCCTTCGATGATAGCGGATACGGCATCGGTAATCGGCATGCTGACATTGAGCGACTGCGCAAGGCGCGACGCAACAGCCGCCGCAAAGGCGCCCTCTACGAGTTCGCCATGAGTGGGATCGACGGTCTCGCCGCGACCAAGGGCAATGCCGAAGCGCAGGTTACGAGATTGATGGCTGGTTGCCGTCAGCACCAGGTCGCCAAGGCCGGACAACCCGCGCACCGTGTCCGCCTGCCCGCCTTTGGCGACGACAAAACGCGACATCTCGGCAAGCCCGCGCGCAATCAGCGCCGCCCGCGCAGAGTCTCCGATACCGGCGCCTTCGACAATGCCGCAGGCGATCGCCAGAACGTTCTTCAGCGCTCCGCCGAGCTGGACGCCGATCCGGTCTGACGAGGCATAAAGCCGGAATGTTCGGCCAGAGATCGCATGCGCCAGCCTTTCGGCAACATCGATATCCGCAGCGGCGATCGCCATGGCAGTCGGCAAGCCCTTGGCGATATCGGCGGCAAATCCCGGCCCCGATAGCACGGCGATAGGGTGGCCCGGTATTTCGCGCTCCAGCATGTCGGTCAGCAGATTGCCGGTTGTCCGCTCAATGCCCTTTGCACAGGTCACGACGATCGCATTGTTCTGGAGATAGGGGCGGTATTGTCTTGCCGCATCCGCCTGCGCCTGTGAGGGCATCGCGAAGAGGACGATGTCGGCGTCGCTGATCGCGGCCGGCTCGGCAGAGAAGGCGAGCGACTCCGGCAAGGCGATGCCTGGCAAGACAGCGTCATGCAAATGCTCAGCCTGCAAGCCCGCGATCAGCTCAGGATCTCGGCCGACGAGCGTCACCGCATTGCGCTCGGTCAGCGCGATCACCGCGGCAAGCGCGGTTCCAAAAGCACCAGCTCCGATAACGGCGATCTTCTCGCTCATGCTTTCGCTCCCCGTTTGCCAAAGCCAAGCAGCGTTTCGGCGTTGGAATCCAGCGGCCAGCGCGAACGCGGCTGCACGTCGAGATCATCCGGCTCGACGCCTGTCGCCATGCGCTCCAGACCCGCCCAGGCGATCATCACGGCGTTATCGGTGCACAATCTGAGCGGCGGCGCGACAAAGCGAAAGCCATGCTTGTCGCAAAGCGACTGCAGGGTGCTGCGAACCTCCAGATTGGCAGCGACCCCGCCAGCAACCACAAGGGCCGGTCCGCCGTCGACCTGCGGAAACTCGGCCTTGAAGCGCTCCAGACCCCGGCCAATACGATCCTTCAGCGTTCGCGAGATCGCCTTCTGGAATGAGGCACAGATGTCCGCGACATCCTGCTCCGTCAATGGCGCGATTTCGGTTGCGGCCTGGCGTACGGCCGTCTTCAGGCCGGAAAACGAGAAATTCAGTTTCGCCTCGCCAACCAGAGGGCGCGGAAAGTTGAAGCGGTCCGGGTCACCGCTCTTGGCCGCGCGCTCGACCGCCGGTCCGCCTGGATACGGCAGGCTCAGCAACTTCGCCGTCTTGTCGAAAGCTTCGCCGAGGGCGTCGTCGATCGTCGTGCCCCAGCGCTCGTATTGCCCGACACCCCGGACAAGAATAAGCTGCGTATGGCCGCCGGAAACGAGCAGCATCAGATAGGGAAATGCGAGCCCATCCGTCAGCCGCGCCGTCAATGCGTGCCCTTCGAGATGGTTGACGGCATAGAGCGGTTTTCCGGACGCCTTGGCGATTGCCTTTCCGGTCATGAGGCCGACAAGCAGACCGCCGATCAGGCCAGGCCCCGAGGTTGCCGCGATGGCATCGATATCGGAGAGCGACACATTGGCGCGTTTCAAGGCTTCGTCGATCAGCGTATCGAGTGCCTCGACATGGGCGCGGGCCGCAATCTCCGGCACAACGCCGCCATAGGCGCTGTGCTCCTCGAGCTGGCTCAAGACGACGTCCGAACGCACCGTCGGCTGCCCGTCGACGGCTCGCTCGACCACAGCCGCGGCGGTTTCGTCGCAGCTTGTTTCGATGCCGAGAATACGCAGAAAGGGCGCCATGAAACCTGATCGTTGATTGCGATGGATCTTAAACCTGTTTACGAGGAACTCCGGTAACAACGGATCAATGCGGATGCAAACAAAACCTTTCCGGATCGGTACTCGAGGCAGCCCGCTGGCGCTTGCCCAGGCTCACGAGGCACGTGACAGGCTGATGGCGGCGCATGGACTGCCCGAAGCAATGTTCGAAATCGTCGTACTGAGCACCAAGGGCGATCGCATCACCGACCGTTCGCTGGCCCAGATCGGCGGCAAGGGACTTTTCACCGAAGAGCTGGAGCAGCAACTTGCGAGCGGCGACCTCGACATTGCCGTGCATTCCGCCAAGGACATGCCGACACAGCTTCCGGAGGGGCTCTGTCTTTCGGCCTTTCTGCCGCGCGAGGATGTCCGGGACGCGGTGATCGGACGCACTGCGCCAAAACTGATGGACCTGCCCCACGGCGCGACGGTCGGCTCCTCTTCGCTTCGCCGTCAGGCGCTTATCCGCCGCATGCGTCCAGACATCAACGTCATCACCTTTCGTGGCCTCGTCGATACGCGGCTTAGAAAGCTGCAAGAAGGCCAGGTCGACGCCACGCTGCTTGCGCTTGCCGGCTTGAAGCGGCTCGGCAAGGTCGAGGTGATAACCGATATCCTCCCTGCTGAAACCTTTCCGCCTGCACCGGCACAGGGCGCCATCTGCATTGAAAGCCGCATCGGCGACACCCGCATCGATAGCCTGCTTGCGCCCATCAACGATGCCGCGACCTTCGACGCGGTTTCCTGTGAAAGGGCCTTCCTTGCCGCCTTGGACGGCTCCTGCCGCACGCCGATCGGCGGTTACGCCGTCTGCGAAGGCGACCAGGTCCGCTTCTCCGGCTTGATCATCACACCTGATGGCCGCAACCAGCATGCCATCAGCGTCGATGGCCACAGGCGCGATGCGGCCGCTTTGGGCACCCGCGCAGGGCAGGAGATCCGCGCCCGCGCCGGCAGCAGTTTCTTCGACGACTGGAGCTGATGTCCTAATGCGCGTGCTCGTGACCCGTCCTCAGCATTCGGGCGAGCGCACCGCCAAGCGTCTTCGCGAGCTAGGACACGAACCGATACTGCTGCCCCTGTCGCATCCGGTTCACGACGCCAACGCGGCGTTGCGCGGCTTGAGCACGACCAAGGGCAGCATCGCGATCACCAGTGCCGAAACGATCCGGGCGCTCACAGCCCATGACGCCGAGCTGGCCGTTCACCTCGCTCGCCCCCTCTTTGCGGTCGGTGATGCGACGGCTGAGGAAGCGCGGGCGATCGGCTTTAGCTCCGTCACGGCATCGGGCGGCAGCGGCGCCGAGCTTGCTGAGACGATTGCGAAAAAAGCAGGGGGCTCCGTTCTCTATCTGGCGGGATCGCCGAGAGCGGAGACCTTCGAGAAGCGTGCAAGCGAAATCGGCCTGCGGATTACCGTCGCGGAGTGCTACCGGATGGAGCCGACACCGATCGCGCCGCAAGCGCTGGACACAATCTTTGAGCAGCGGCCGGATGCGATCCTGTTTTTCTCGCGCCAGACAGCAGAAGACTTCTTCCGTGTCGCTGAGCCGCAGATGCGACCCGATCGGGTAGACGGAATACGTCTTCTCTGCCTCAGCAAATCCGTTGCAGAGATGGTCCCCGCGTCGCTGCGGGGCGCTGTGAGCATCGCGGCGATGCCGGAGGAGCGCAGCCTTTTGTCGCTCCTTTGAACGCGCTGCGTGCCCAAATTTCGTCTAACCTCTTTCCTTGTCTGGCATCACTGACTAGTTTCGTTGCATTGCATAATTAAGAGGGTCTCATGGCACCAGGAAATCCGCCTCGCCACTCGAAGAGCACCGAGAAGCCGGTCACTATCGATCTGGATAAGCAGGAATTTGCTTCTGCCAAGGATGCCGAGACGAAAGCCGAGGAACCGGCCGATGTGCCGAAACCCGGTACCGTGGATGAGCCTCAAGCGCAGCCTGAATTGACCGACGAGCCATCGCCTGACGAAGCGCCAAAGGCTGCAGCCGAACCCGCACCCGAAACGAGCGAGCCGGCACCGCCAGCACCGCCCACCTTCCCGCGCAACAGCACATCGGGCCTGATCGCCGCCGGCATTGTCGGCGGCCTGATCGCACTTGTCGGCGCCGGAGCCATTCAATATGCCGGGTTTCTGCCCGGCTCGTCCGCGCCTGCTTCACCCCCTGCCGATGTCTCCAATCTCTCGGCTGAAATCGACGGGCTCAAGCAATCGGTCGCCAATCTCGCCGCTGCCCCCTCCACGCCAGATAACGGCGCGCTGGAACAGCGTATTGCTGCGCTGGAAGTGACGGCCAAGACCCTGCCGGCTGCTGCCGACACGGCTGCGGTCGATGCTTTCAATCAGAAGATCGCCGACCTGACCGGCCAGATCGACCAGCTGCGGGCCGCGGTCTCCCAGACAACGGAACAAAAAGCCGCCGACGGCGCCGATATCACGCAACACCTGGCCGAAATCGAGAAGAGGCTGAACGAGCCGCGGCGCGACGTTGCCGTCGCCAAGGCCATCGCGGCCGCCGCTTTGAAGGCGGCGATCGATCGCGGCGGACCGTTCGTCGCCGAGCTCGACACCTTTGCCGGCGTCTCTCCTGACGATCCGGCCGTTGCAGATCTGCGCAACTTCGCCGAAACCGGCGTTCCCTCGCGCGCCGAACTGATCCGCCAGGTCCCGGATGTTGCAACCGCCATCGTCGGTTCCGTCAATCAGGCCGCTCCCGACCAGACTTGGTCCGACCGGTTGATGGCAAGCGCCAAGTCGCTGGTAACGATCCGCCCCGTCGGCAATATTGAGGGTGAGAGCGTCGAGGCAATTGCCGCGCGCATGGAAGACAAGGTGAAGAACGGCGACCTGCAGGGCGCCGCGTCCGAATGGGCCGATCTGCCTGCTCAGGCAAAACAGGCCTCCGCCGCTTTCAAGCAATCGCTGGAAGCCCGCATCCGCGTCGAGGATCTTGTGGGCAGCGCCCTGTCCAACGCGGTCTCCAGCGCCGGCAAGGAGGGCTGAGGCATGGTCAGGCTCGTCATATTTGCCCTCGTCGTCCTCGCACTCGGCTGCGGATTTTCCTGGCTGGCAGATCGCCCGGGCGATCTTTCGCTGGTCTGGGAAGGGCAGCTTTACCAGACCCGGCTGGTCGTGGCGGCAAGCGCCCTGATCGCGCTCATCGCGGCCGTGATGGCCGCGTGGTGGCTGCTGCGCACACTCTGGACGTCGCCCTACTCCGTCACTCGCTATTTCCGTGCCCGCAAGCGCGACCGCGGTTATCAGGCTCTGTCGACTGGCCTGATCGCGGCTGGTGCCGGCAATGCGCTGATGGCGCGCAAGATGGCCGCCCGTTCGCAAGGATTGCTCCGCGCCGATCAGGAGCCGCTGATCGCCCTCCTTGAGGCGCAGGCGGCGCTGATCGAAGGTCGCCACGACGAAGCGCGCGCCAAGTTCGAGGCGATGACCAATGATCCCGAGACCCGCGAGCTCGGGCTGCGCGGACTGTATCTGGAAGCCAAGCGGCTCGGCGCCAATGAGGCGGCGCGTCAATATGCGGAAAAGGCCGCGGACAACGCGCCCTATCTGCCTTGGGCAGCACAGGCAACGCTTGAGTATCGCAGCCAGGCGGGTCGCTGGGATGATGCGATGCGACTGCTGGAACAACAAAGGGCTGGCCGCGTCATCGAAAAGGCTGAGGCGGATCGGCTTCGCGCGGTTCTGCTTACCGCCCGCGCCACCGAGAAGCTCGAGAACGATCCGGCGGGAGCACGCGACGACGCCACGCATGCCCTGAAGCTCGCCGCCGACTTCGAGCCTGCCGCGATTGTCGCCGCGAAGGCGCTGTTCCGCGAAGACAAGCTGCGCAAGGCGGCATCCATCCTCGAACAGGCATGGAAATCGGCCCCGCACCCGGACATCGGTCGCACCTATGTTCGCGCCCGCAGCGGCGATTCTGCCGCTGATCGCCTGAAGCGCGCCGAGCGACTGGAGGGGATACGGCCGAACAACGTCGAATCCCTGCTTCTCGTGGCGCAGGCTGCCCTCGACACGCAGGATTTCGCCAAGGCCCGCACCAAGGCGGAGGCTGCCGCCCGGATTGAGCCGCGCGAAGCAACCTTCCTGCTGCTCGCGGACATCGAAGAAGCCGAAACGGGTGATCAGGGCCGCGTTCGCCACTGGCTTGCCCAAGCCCTCAAGGCGCCGCGCGACCCGGCATGGGTCGCCGATGGTTACGTTTCCGACAAATGGTTGCCGCTTTCGCCTATTACCGGTCGGCTGGATGCCTTCGTCTGGAAGGCACCGTTCGACCATGTGGATAATGTTGCCGATGAAAGCAAGACGATCTCCATAGACCGCGCCCTGAAAACGCTGCCGCCGGTGCGCGAAGCTCGCTCCGAAGGCCCGGCCAGCGATCACCGCATCATCGAACTCGAGCGGGCTGCCACGATAGCTGAGGCGGCGCGTCCATCGCCGAAACCGCCGGCATCAAGCAAGCAGGCGGCGGAAGCTGCAACTTCACCCGAACCGCGCCCCTTCTTTGGCGGCCTGCCGGACGATCCCGGCGTTCGCAATCCAGCGGCGGAGCCAGAACCCAAGACACGGCTTCGCCTTTTCTAGACAAACAGGATCTAAATGTTCGAACGCTTCCAGGAATTCTTTCAGAATCTGACTTCCGACAACACAAAGAAAGGCTTCGCGCCGGACGACCCGCGCATCGCGGTGGCCGCGCTCTGTATGCAGGTCATGGAGGCGGACGGGCAGGTCAAGGACAGTGAGACGAAGCGGCTTCGCAAGCTGTTGAAGGACCAGTACGGGCTTGACCGCAAGCAACTCGACGCGCTGATGGCCGCGGGCCGTGAGGCGGAAAGCGATGCCGTCGACTACTACCGCTTCACGTCGGATCTCAAGCGCCACCTCAACACGGAACAGCGGCTCGAGCTGATTGGGGTCCTCTGGGACATTGTCTATGCCGATGGCGAGCGCAGCGAAATGGAAGATGATGCAATCTGGCGCATTGCCGAACTCCTCGGTGTTTCCGCGCGCGAGCGGATCCAGAAGCGGCAGGAAGCAGCACGACGGGTCACGGATACCGAGGTAGTGGGGGACGATGCCGACTGACCGCTTACCGGAGCACGAGAAGCGCCCAGTCCTGATTGTTCTGCATCAGGAGCGCTCGAGCGCTGGCCGGGTCGGTCAGCTGCTGGCCGAGAAAAGGTATCGGCTCGATATCCGGCGCCCGGTTCTCGGCGACAAACTGCCCTCCACACTTGCAGAGCATGCGGGCGCCGTTGTCTTCGGCGGCCCGATGAGTGCCAACGATACCGAGGACTTCGTCAAGTCGGAGATCAACTGGCTGGACGTGCCGCTCAGGGAGAAGCGCCCGCTACTCGGGATCTGCCTCGGCGCACAGATGCTGGTGAGGCAGCTCGGCGGCAAGGTTCAGGCGAACGCCGATGGTTCCACGGAGATCGGTTGGTATCCGCTGCGCCCGACGGAGAAAGGCCGGCTGCTGATGCACTGGCCGAGGATGGTTTACCACTTTCATCGCGAAGGGTTTGACCTGCCGCATGGTGCCGAACTGCTGGCTGAGGGCGATACCTATCCCAATCAGGCGTTTCGCTACGGCGGCCATGCCTGGGGGCTGCAGTTCCATGCCGAGCTGACACGCGCGATGATGCACCGCTGGGTGATTCACGGCGCCCACCGCTTCATTCTTCCCAATGCGCAGCAGGGTCGTGAGCATCTGGAAGGACGTATGCTCTTCGACGCGCCGCTGAAGGCATGGCTGAACGAGTTCCTCGACATCGTCTTCGAGGGCAAGACGTCCAAATCCGTCGCAGCAGCCAAGGCCGCCACACTTCCCGCCTAGACGGGTGCGCCAGGCACCGCGTCGTGCTAAGGTCGGCGCGTACCATCACTCTGGCTATATTCACCAGCAGGAATGCGTTCCGATCCACGACCCGGTCTTGGAATTGCCGCGCGCGCAATGACGGACCAAAGCTATGTCCGGAGGAATTCCATGGCCAACTATGAGCAGAGACTTGCCGCGATGGGATTGGTTCTACCGCAGCCCCTGAAACTGCCCTCCAACATGGTCCTTCCTTTTCCGTGGGTGAATGTGCGCGGCAATCGCGCATTCGTCTCAGGCCATGGCCCGCAGAATACCGATGGAACACCTGCCGGCCCGTTTGGAGCCGTCGGTGAAAACATCTCCATCGAGGAGGCCAAGGCATCTGCGCGGAAAGTCGCGCTTTCCATGTTGGGCAGCCTGAAGCGGGAGCTGGGTAGTCTCGATCGCATTACTGGCTGGTGTCGTGTGTTCGGCATGGTCAATTGCGCGCCCCGCTTTGCCAATCCGCCAGCCGTAATCAACGGCTTCACCGAGCTGATCATCGAGGTATTTGGACCTGAGGTGGGCAGTCACTCCCGATCCGCGATTGGCGTTGCCGGTCTGCCGCTGAACTTTCCGGTCGAAATCGAAGCGGAAGTCATCGTCTCGACCTGAAGGCCGTCACACCGGCTCCAGCCGCTCCGGCGCATCAAGCGTGTCGATCTTGCGCAGCTTCGGAAAGCTCGTGGCCCAAATTGCCGCGACGGCAAGCGTTCCGATGCCGCCGATAATAACCGCAGGGACGGCGCCGAAAATGGAAGCCATCGTGCCCGCGCGGAATTCGCCGAGTTCGTTGGAGGCACCGACGAAGACCATGTTGACGGCATTGACACGGCCGCGCAGTTCGTCCGGCGTCCAGAGCGCGATCAGGCTCTCCCGCACATAGACGGAAATCATGTCGGCCGCACCCATGATGGCGAGCGCCGCGATCGACAGCTCCGTGCTGGTCGAAAATCCGAAAACGATCGTACCGATGCCGAACAGGGCAACGCCGATGAACATGGCAATGCCGGCACTGTGCTTGAGCGGATAGGCGGCGAGAAAAATCGCCATGGCGATCGCGCCGACCCCGGGTGCCGCGCGCAGGAGACCGAGCCCCCAGGGCCCGAGTGTCAGGATATCGCGCGCAAAGATCGGCATCAGCGCCGTCGCACCGCCGAGGAGCACCGCGAAGAGATCGAGCGATATGGCACCCAGCACGACTTTCTCGGCACGAATGTAGCGGAAGCCGCCGAGGATCATATCCCAGCTCTTGGCTTCACCCATCGTCTTCTGCGGCGGCTTGGGGATCATGTAGAGCAGCGCTGCGCCAAGAGCAGCGAAGATGACCGCGACCGTATAGGCTGTATGAGGGTTGATGCCATACAAAAGACCACCGAGAACGGGGCCCGTGATCGCCGCCAGCTGCCATGAAGACGAATTCCAGGCGATGGCGTTTGACAGATCCTCCGGCGGCACAAGGTTCGGCGCCAGCGATTGCACAGCCGGCGACATGAAGGCGCGCTCGATGCCGAAAACCAGCAGGACGGCAAATACCGGCAACGGCGAGAACGTCCCTGTGATCGTCATCAATAGCAGCGCCAGCGTGCACAAGGCGCTGATGAGCGAGCAGATGGCGGCGATCGCACGTCGATTGTGCCGGTCGGCTACGGATCCGGTGACAAGGATCAGGACCAGCGAAGGCAGAAATTGCACTAGGCCTATCAGTCCGAGATAGATGGCACTGCCGGTCTGGTCGTACATCTGCCAGCCGACGGCCACACTGACGATCTGCTGCGAAAAAGACAGCAGAAACCGCGCGAAAAAGAACCGGGTGTAAGACGGATACCGGAACGCGGCAAAACGATCTCCGGTTGGCGAAAAAGACATGGAGACTTTCCAGAAAACAGGCCAGACGCCAACGCACGACGCCGCTGTTAAACATGATTTACAATGCGTTTCGAGACAGCACTTGCCGGTTTAGTCGCCAATGTCTACATGTCTGTCAACAACGAACTGGAGATTGCAATGCTTGCGCTTTTTCAAACCATTGATTTGGCTTTGAATCTCTACACTTGGGTGCTGATCGCCAGCGCTATTTTTTCCTGGCTGTATGCGTTCAACGTAATCAACTCCAGCAATCAGTTCGTCAATTCGGTTGGCATGTTCCTCTACAATGTGACGGAACCGCTGCTGCGTCCGATCCGCCGCGTACTGCCAAATCTCGGCGGCATCGACATCTCACCGATCATTTTGCTGCTGATCATCTTCTTCGTGCGCTCTCTGATGTGGAATTCAATCTTCCCGCTGGTGGCATGAGCCAGCCCTGGGCGGCGTTCAACGACCACATTGCTCTGACCGTTCGTCTGACGCCGAGTGGCGGACGCGACGCAATCGACGGCGTGGAGACAGACGCCGAGGGCAAAGCCCATCTCAAAGCCAGAGTGACTGCCGTTCCCGAGAAGGGCAAGGCGAACAAGGCGTTGATCGAGTTCTTGGCGAAATCGCTTCGCATCGCAAAGTCATCGGTCAGCCTCGCCTCAGGCGAAATGTCGCGCAAAAAAATCCTCCGGATCGACGGCGACCCGGAGGATTTGATCAGGAAATTACAAACTCTTCTCGAAAGCTGATCAGGCCTTTGCCTTCTTCGCGCGTTCGATCGCCTCGAGGATCAGTGCGCCGGCTTCCTTGGAATCACCCCAACCGAAGATCTTCACCCACTTGCCGGGTTCGAGATCCTTGTAGTGCTCGAAGAAGTGCTCGATCTGCTTCAGCGTGATCTCGGGAAGGTCGGTGTAGTCGTTCACCTTCTCGTAGCGCAGCGTCAGCTTCGGCGACGGCACGGCGATGATCTTCTCGTCCTTACCGGAATTGTCTTCCATCTTGAGAACGCCGATCGGGCGCACGTTGATGACGCAGCCCGGAACAAGCGGACGCGTGCTGGCGATGAGGACGTCGATCGGATCGCCGTCTTCCGAAAGCGTGTGCGGCACGAAGCCGTAGTTGCCCGGGTAGGTCATCGGCGTATAGAGGAAGCGATCAACAACCAGCGTACCAGCTTCCTTGTCCATCTCGTACTTGATCGGATGGCCGCCGACGGGCACCTCAACGATTACGTTGACATCTTCCGGCGGGTTCTTGCCGATGGAAATCGCGTCAATGCGCATAGAGCTTCCCTTTAACGGTTAAGTCGATGGTTGCCAGATACTGGGAATCATCCCGCAACGCAACACGCCAATGTGGATTGGCCCGTCTAAGGGGGCCGTCAAGGTGACACGCGACTTCTCTGCTGTTCGCTTGCAAGAGGCGGAGCGGATCCGAACGACACCCCCTGTCGGCTTGACAGTAGATGGCGCAGGTAATCACCGAGTCGGCTCAACCCTACCCACAATCGTTGGCCAAGCATGATGCGACGCTGGAGCTGATAGGCAAGTATGCCGCTCAATAGACCGGACACGACCGATACTGCGACCGGTAGCAGCGCGGTAAAAGTCGCGGGATTGGCGCGATCAAACAGGGCCTCCGGCAGAATCCGGTGCAGCAGGTAAATGTGATAGCTCGCCGCAGCGATCGAGACCAGTGCGGCGGACCGAGCGGAATCCGCGCAGCAGCAAAAACCTGAAAAGCTCTTTTGCGTGGGCAAGGAATTGGGTGGGGGATGTGTAGCGATGACGATTTCGCGGCAAAATTAGCTACGAACCGTTGGGCCGATGAAGTCGGAGTCGAGCTCCAGTGTAATCCCCATTTGTGATCTCCACACCATGCGCGGCATATGCAGCCTTGATTTTTTCTTTAGTGGTCTCGGTTGCATTACCAGTCGACTCGAAGCGATGCACCGTCGAAAAGGCAATCCCGGCCTTATCTGCAAGCTCACGAACCGACCATTTCAAGATCGCCCGAGCTGCTCTGTTCGCCTCTGGAGTCAAATTCGTCATATCAGCCCTAAAAATAAATACGCACGTAGCGAAAACGCTTGACGTGCCTCTTTGCGCAAAGTATCACTACACCCGTAGGCAAAATGCGCTGATTCTTCGAGAAGCGCGTGCCTATAATTGCGCGACTTTTTCCAAGTGACCAGCCGCCAATCCGATTTGGCCGCTGAATTTTGCTCGCCAATCAACAGTTTCTAGATCGGTTATCTGATATGGAACTTCGCCAACTCTCCTACTTCAAAGCGGTGGCCGAGGAGCTGCACTTCGGCAGGGCGGCAGCCAGGATGCGCATTGCTCAGCCGGCCTTAAGCAATCATGTGATGTCGCTGGAAAGGGAGCTTGGCTGTCCGCTGTTCATCCGCTCGACCAGAAGGGTGGAGCTGACCCGGGCAGGGGAAACCTTCTATGATCGCTGTGTGCGGATC
>Ga0207426_1000593_pt1 | contig 47865 bp, 43 predicted proteins | sample AraplaMF_Cvi_mMS_FD_184265 | JGI IMG/M metagenome (GOLD analysis project Ga0207426, IMG submission 184265) | Arabidopsis root microbial communities from the University of North Carolina, USA - plate scrape MF_Cvi_mMS (SPAdes) (version 2) | ecosystem: Host-associated > Plants > Roots > Endosphere... | reverse complement strand
TCGAGCCGGTGTCGGCCGCGGCCATCGCGGTGCTGTTCCTCGGGGAGCGGCTCACCATGGCGACGGCGATCGGAACGGGCGTGCTGCTGACGGCCGTTGCCGCGCTGGCGGTGACCGAGGCGCGCGGAGCGGTGTCGGCCGCGCGGTCGGCGGCGCCGGTGGCGGGCTGAGGGCGCGGGTGCCCGGCCGGCGGTGGTCGGCCGGGCACCCGTATGCCCCGTACGTCAGGGCCCCTCGGGACGGGGGCAGGGGGAGCGGCCGGTCAGGAAGCGGGCTTCCCTGTGGCGGCCGCGGTCAGTCTGCGCTGCTGGTGGGTGCGCGCCGCCGCGTCCCCGGGGCCGTCGCGCTCGGCGAGGCGCTGCGAGACGCGGTGCTGGACGGCCTCGCCCCGCTTGCCCCCGTACTTGAACTTGGCGCGGACCTCCCGCACTTCGAGGCGCAGACCACGGATGCCGGACAGTAGCCGCCCGTATGGAGCGGCACCCGCCGCGACCGGTGCCGAGCCGCCGTCCGGCTGGAAGTGCCCCATCTGGCGTTGCAGCAGCGCCGCCTTTTCCTCCGGGTCGTCCACGACATGGGCGGTGCAGGTCAGCTGGACCGCGGCATAGAAGCTGGTGGGGACGCCGTGCTCGGGCGGCTGGTCCTCGGCTGCCTGCCAGGGGCCGGGGATGAAGGTGTAGTCGTCCACCACGCTCAGCAGTACCGTCGGCCGGTCCTCCAGCGCGCTCCAGAGGGGATTGGGCCGGGCCAGATGCGTAACGGCCTCGTGGCGGGCCGGGTCGTAGGCGAAGTGCAGCGGCTGGAGCATCGGTGGTTCGCCGGGCCGTCCGTTGGCGGCCAGCTGACCGAAGTCGTGTGCCGCGAGCCACTGTTGCCACTCGGCGTCTTCGGTGGGGGCGTCCCAGGGGTGGATCAGCACGGTGGCTCCTCAGCGGGCGGAGAGATACGCCGGCTCGGGCGTGCCGGGCGCGAGGTCGTCGGAGGGTATGGGGGCGCCGTACACGGGTGCCACGGGCAGGACGCCGCTCCAATACGGCAGTGCGAGATCCTCCGGCTCGTCGTTGGGGCCGCCGGTGCGGATCTTGGCGGAGACCTCGCGCAGGTCGAGACGGATCACGGAGGTGGCGGCCAGTTCCTTGGCGTTGCCCGGCCGGGAGTCCGTGGCGCGCCCGGGCAGCACATGATCGACGAGCGCGTCGAGCGCGGTGGTCTTCTCCTCCTCGTCGGTGACTTGGTGTGCGGTGCCGTGCACCACGACGCAGCGGTAGTTGATGGAGTGGTGGAACGCCGACTTGGCCAACACCAGACCGTCGACATGGGTGACCGTCACACACACGTCGAGGCCGGGGTCCGGTGCCGCGCCGGCCATTCGCAGCGGGCGGGATCCCGTGGAGCCGTGGAGATAGAGGCGGTCGCCGACCCGGCCGTAGAGCGTCGGCAGAACGACCGGGGAGCCGTCACGGACGAAGCCCAGATGGCAGACATAGCCCGCGTCGAGGATGGCGTGCACCGTGTCGTGGTCGTAGGCGGCGCGGTCGCGGGCACGGGTGGGGGTTGTGCGCTCGGTCGGTTCGTACGCCTCGGCTCGGGCCATTGCGATCTCCATTGCACTAGTGCATAATCAATTTTGTGCTAGGAGAGTATCTGATCGAAGGGCGGCGCGCATCGGAGATTGCCGCCAGCGTCGAGCGGGCTGTCGGTGCGGGCCGGCTCCAACCGGGCGAAGTGCTGCCCCCGCTGCGGGAGTTGGCCGTCTATCTCGAGGTCAATCCGAATACGGTCGCGGCGGCATACCGCTCCCTCCGTGACCGAGGGGTGATCGAGACCGCGGGCCGACGCGGCAGCCGGGTGCGCCCGCGCCCGGCTAGCACCTCACGTGAGGCGCTGCGGGTGGAGGTGCCGCCGGGCGTCCGGGACGCCTCCGACGGAAACCCCGATCCGTCCCTGCTGCCTCCGCTCGAACGGGCACTGGCCGAGGCCGCCGCACGCAGCGCGCGGCGCCCCGTCCTCTACGGCACACCGGCCCTGGATGACGACCTGGCCGTCCTCGCCCGCGCGGCGTTCGCCGCCGACGGGGTGCCGGAGGCGCCTGTCGCCGTCACCAGCGGATCACTCGACGCCATAGAGCGGGTGCTGGCCGCCCATCTGCGGCCCGGCGACGCCGTGGCGGTGGAAGACCCGGGGTGGGGCAGCCTGCTGGACCTCATCCCGGCACTGGGGCTGCGCCCCGTTCCAGTGGGAGTGGACGACGAGGGCCCGATACCGGAGGAGTTGGCGCGCGCGATCCAGGACGGCGCCCGAGCCGTCGTCGTCACCGACCGGGCGCAGAACCCCACCGGCGCCGCCATCGACCGCGCCCGCGCCACCGAACTCCGCACCCTCCTGGCCGAATACCCTCACCTCCTCCTCATCGAGGACGACCACGGGCACGGCATCGTCGACCTCCCGCTCCATCCGCTCTCCGGGGTCACCGACCACTGGGTCCTGGTCCGTTCGACGGCCAAGGCGTACGGCCCGGATCTTCGGCTTGCCGTGCTCACCGGCGACGAGCTGACCATCGACCGGGTGTGCGGCCGTCAGCTCCTCGGGCCGGGCTGGATCAGTCATCTGCTTCAGGACACGGTCGTCCACCTGTGGCGGACCTCCGCGATCGACCCGAATGAGGTGGCCGGAGCGTACGGCCGACGACGGGACGCGCTGATACGGGCGCTGGCGGAGCGCGGAGTCCGGGCCCGCGGCCGCAGCGGTATGAATGTCTGGGTGCCCGTCCCCGACGAGACCGGCGCGGTGGCCCGCCTCCTGCACGCCGGCTGGGCGGTAGCCCCTGGAGCGCGCTTCCGCCTGCACTCGCCACCCGGCATCCGCATCACCGTCTCCGGCCTCTCCGATGACGACATCCTCCCCGTGGCAGACGCCATTGCCTCGGCTACGGGGGTGGGGGAGGCGCGGCGGTATGAGTGAGGGGTGGGGAGGGCGCTCGGGCTGGGGGGCGTATGGCTGACCGTGGGCCGGGGCTTGGGCTGGCTCGGGGGCGGTGAGGCTCTGCGCCTCGCCGGGAAGTCAGTAGGGGGCGGCGCCTCGCCGGGGCGTTGGTAGGGCTCTGCGCCTGGTCCGCCTCGTAGGCATGGTCCGCCCCGGCCGCGACGCCCCGTTCGCGCTCCTCTCCTGGATTCCGGATTGGGCCGGGGGCGGAACTGCCGGGGTGAGCCGGGCCGTCGGAGCACGGGGAAAACGGGCGGGAGCCCCCGAGACGGGACTCGGAGGCTCGGCGGGGGCTCGGGGCCGGGTGCGGGTGGGCGTCGTCAGGCAGAGGTGGCGTCGGTTCGCGGGGGTGCCGGGCGCCTCGGGCGGGGCCTGCTCTGGGTGAGGGCGGCGCCGGCCAGGATGATGAGGGCGCCGACCGGGGTGTTCCAGCTGAGCTGTTCGTGCAGGAGTGCCACGCCCGCCGCGGTGGCGATCACGGGGACGAAATAGGTGACCATCTGCGCGGTGGTGGGGCCGACCTCGGCGACCAGGCCGTACTGGATGAGGAAGGCGAGGCCGGTCCCCAGGGCGCCCAGGGCGAAGACGGCGAGCAGCGGGAGGAGCGGGTAGTCGACCGGTGCGGTGGTGAACAGGGGTGTCACCACGGCCAGTTGGGCGGTGGCCAGTAGGAGCTGGGCGCTGGACATGGACAGGTGGGAGTGCTGGGTGCCCGCCAGGGTGCGGCGGACATAGATCCAGCCGACGGGGTAGCTGAGCGAGGCGCCGAGCGCCATCAAGGTGCCGGTCAGATCCGTGCCGGCGAAGCCCTGCCAGGCGCCGAGCACGGTGAGCACACCCAGGAACCCGAGGCCGAGGCCTGCCACCCGGCGCCGGGTGGGACGGTCCTCGGAGAGCGCGACGAGTGACAGCACCATGCCCCACAGCGGTGAGGTGGCGTTGCAGATGCCGGCCAGTGTGGAGGGGATGGTCAGCTCGGCGTACGCGAAGAGGGAGAACGGCAGCACGTTGAGGAAGAACGCGGCCACGGTCAGATGGGCCCAGGTGCGGGCGGACCGGGGGAGCCGTTCGCGCTTGACGGCGAGGACGGCCAGCAGCACCAGCGCACCGAACCCGACGCGGCCCAGGGTCACCTGGAGCGGGGCGAATCCCTGGGTGCCCACCTTGATGAAGAGGAAGCTGAAGCCCCAGATGAGGGAGAGGACGGCGAACCGGAGCTGCCAGCCGTGGGCGCGGCCGCCGGCCTTCGGGGCCGCGGTCGCGGCGGTGGCGCGGAGCGAGGCGACCGCGGGGGCCTCGGTGGCAGTGGCGTCGCGGTCGGCCGCGGCGCACTCCGTCGCGGCCGGAGTGTTGGTGGTGGTGTCGGCGGAGGCGGTGGGTGCGCCGGTGGCGGTGCTCATGAGGTCTACGATGCGCGGTACAACTTCGTAGCACAAGCGAGAATTAGTGGCCGGTATCGCTTAGCATTGCTTATATGTTGAACCTTGATCGCCTACGGACGCTGAGTGCGGTCGCCCGCCATGGCTCGGTGAGCGCGGCCGCCGACGGGCTGCATGTGACGACCTCGGCCGTCTCGCAGCAGATCGCCAAGCTGGAGCGGGAGACCGGGCAGCAGCTACTGGCGAAGAATGGGCGCGGGGTGCGGCTGACCGACGCCGGACGGCTGCTCGCCGATCACGCGACGCGCATCCTTTCGCAGGTCGAGCTGGCCCAGGCCGAGCTGGAAGCGCATCGCGGCCAGGCGGTGGGCGAGCTGCGGCTGGGCGCCTTTCCCACCGCCGCCCGCGGGCTCTTCCCGGCCGCACTCGTCGCCCTGCGCGCCGAGCACCCCCAGCTGCGGGCACGGCTGACGGAGATGGAGCCGGACGAGTCGGTCCGCGGAGTGGTGCGCGGCGACATCGATCTGGCGGTCGTCCTGGACTGGTACAACCGTCCGCTGTCCCTGCCCGACGGGCTGGCGAAGGCCCCGCTGCTGGACGATCCGGCCGATGTGGCGATGCCGTCCGCCCATCCGCTGGCCCGGCGGCGGTCCGTGGAGCTGGAGGAGTTCGCCGACGATGAGTGGATCTCCTGGCCCCAGGGGGAGTTCTGCAATGAATGGCTGATGTTCACGCTGCGCAGCAAGGGCATTGAGCCGCGGGTCGCGCACATGGCGGAGGAGCACGGCACCCAGCTCGCCCTGATCGCGGCGGGGCTGGGCGTCGCGGTGGCTCCACGCCTCGGCCGTGGGCCGGTGCCGGAGGGCGTGAGCGTGGTGCCCGTTCGCCATACGATGCGCCGCCATGTCTATGCCATCTGGCGCGCGGACGCCGACCGCAGGCCCTCGATCCGGGCCGCGGTGGGCGCGCTTCGCACGGCCGGGAAGAGCCTGGAGGCATCCTGAACCTGGAGACATCCTGAGGCGGCCACCGTCGGCAGCCTTCCGGTTCTCCTCAGGTCGGTGGCACGATGCCGCGGATGACGCCCAGGTCCAGCAGGTCCTGTGGGCGGATGCGGAGTTGGTCGGCGGTCTCGTGGACCTGCGTCTCGTCGCGTTTGAGGATGGCCGCGGCCAGTTCCGGGGCGATCACGGAGAAGTAGCTGTCCGGTGTGGCCCAGAGCCGGTCCGGTGCGGCCAGGGCCAGTGCGCCGCCCGAACCGCCTTCGCCGATGAGCAGTGAGGTGACGGGGACCCGGGCGGTGGCGAGCGCCGCGAAGGTGTCGGCGATGGCGGCCCCGGCACCGGCACGCTCGGCTGCCGCGTCGTTGGCGGCGCCCGGCGTGTCCACGAGGGTGAGGACCGGGATGCCGAGCCGGTCCGCGAGCCGGACGAGCCGCGCCGCGGTACGGAACCCGGCCGGGCGGGTGGCTGTACCGCGCTGGGCGGCGAAGGCGATGGTGCGTCCCTGACGACGGCCGAATCCGCACCGTATCCCGGGGTCGACGCCGCCACAGCGGTCGCCGCTGATCTCCTCCCGGTCGTCGAAGTAGGCACGCAGATACGCCTCGGCGCGCGGCCGCCCGGAGGCGCGGGCACGGACCACCGCACCCCAGCCGGTCTCCGGCAGCTCGGGCGGGCCGAGCGCCGCCGGCGGGGGTGCCGGCTCCACCGTCGTGGCGTCGAAATCCCTGGGTGTGCCCAGTAGTTGCAGCCATCGTTGAAGCGTGGCCCGCAGCCGGTCGGGCGGGACGACGGCATCGATGTGGCCGGCGGCCAGCTGTCCCTCGGCGGTGTAGGCGGCGGGGTCGGCATCCGGGGGACGCACCCGCGAGCCCGCGAAGCCGACCTGGGCCCCGGGGAGCGCGAGGATCACATCGGCGGCCGCGCCCAGGGTGGCCCAACCGCCGCCGGTCGTCGGATCGCGCAGCACGGCGAGCTGTGGGAGCCCCGCGGCGCGGTTCAGCGCCGACTGCCGTGCCACCCGCTGGAGTTGGGTCAGCGCGCGCATCCCCTCCTGCATCCGGCTGCCGCCCGTGGCGATCAGTGAGACGACCGGCAGGCCGTGCTCGCGGGCATGGGTGTAGGCGGCCTCCAGCCGGTCGCCGGTGCGCTCGCCGAGGGAGCCGCCCAGATAGCGGAACTCGAAGGAGAGCACGACCGTTTCCCGGCCGCCTATCGTGGCCAGGGCGGTGACCACCGACTCGTCCTCGCCGGTCCGCTCCCGGGCGCGGGCCCGCGCGTCGTCGTAACCGTGCCAGCCGAGGGGCCCGTCCGGCGCGGACGACGCCCCGGGCGCGGTGCCACGACCGTCCGGCACGGCCGCTTCGCTGTAGGTGTCCGCCACCGCAGCGATGGCTTGACGGGCGGTCAGCCGGGCGCACGGCAGCGTCGCGGCGCCGACACCGGCACTGCCGCCCGCAGCTCCTTCGCGGGCCGCGGCCCCCTCGCCCTCACGGCGGCCGTCGGCCTTTCCGGAGCCCGCCTCGCTGTCCCCGGCACCGCCGCTTCCGCCGCTACGCATGGAGTTCACGCTTGAGGATCTTGCCCATGTCGTTGCGCGGCAGGGCGTCCAGGAAGTGCACGGTGCGGGGCCGTTTGTGCGGCGCGAGCTGGCGGGCGACATGGTCGGCGAGTTCCTCCGCGGAGGGTGCCGGGCCGGCGTCCGGACCGGTCTCCGCCACGATCCAGGCGACGATCCGCTCGCCGAGGTCCTCGTCCGGCGCGCCGGTGACAGCGGCCTCGGCGACACCCGGGTGGGCCAGCAGCGCGTTCTCGATCTCGCCCGCGCCGATCTTGTAGCCGCCGCTCTTGATCAGATCGGTGGCCTTACGGCCCACGATGCGGTAGTTGCCGGCGGCGTCGCGGACCGCCATGTCGCCGGTGCGGAACCATCCGCCGTCGAAGGCCGCGGCGGTGGCATCGGGACGGTTGAGGTACTCGACGAAGAGGTTCGGGCCGCGCACCTGAATCTCGCCGACGGTCTCGGCGTCGTTCGCCTCGATGGCCTGGCCCGCCTCGTCGACGAGCCGGACATACACCCCCGGGAGCGGTACGCCGACCGTGCCCGTCGCATCGGGTCCGTCCGCCCGGACGCTGGTGTTCATGAGCGTTTCCGTCATCCCGTAGCGCTCGATCACCCGTCGGCCGGTGGCCGCTGTGATCCGCTCATGATCGGTCAGCGGCAGCGCGGCCGAGCCGGAGACCAGCAGCCGGGCCCGGGAGAGCGCCTTGGCGAGCGCGGGATTCTGCCCCGCCTCGGCAGCCAGGCGGTGGTACATCGTCGGCACGCCGAACAGCATCGTGCCCTCGGCGGCGAGCTCTCTGGCCACCGCCTCGGTGCTGAAGCGGCCCAGATGGTGAACGCTGCCGCCGCGGCGCAGCGGCCCGAGGATGCCGAGGATCAGCCCATGGACGTGAAAGAGCGGCAGGGCGTGCACCAGCACGTCGTCGGCGGTCCACTGCCAGGTGTCCGCCAGCGCGTCGAGGGTGTGCGTCAGGGCGCGGCGGGGGAGGACCACGCCCTTGGGCGGCCCGGTCGTGCCGGAGGTGTAGACGATCAGGGCCGGGGCCTCATCGCCCGGTTCGTTCGGCAGTGGGGCCGGCCCGGCCTCCTCGGACGGCGCCGCGGCCTCGATGTCGATACGGGACAGCGCGGCGAGCGGGCCCGGCAGCTCGGCACCCGGCTCGGCCAGGACGAGCGAGGGCACGCTGTCCGCCACGATATGCGCCAGCTCGCTCTCGCCGATCTTCGGATTGACCGGCACCACGGCCACCCCGGCGAGCAGCGCCGCCACCGCACCGACCGCGGTCTCCAGCGTCGGCGTCGCCCACAGGGCGATACGGGTCTCACCGGCGATCCGCTCGGCGACCACACCCGCCACCGAAGCCAACTCACGATGGCTGAGGCTGCGATCGCCGAAGCGCAGCGCGGGTGCGGGCGAAGCGTCGCGCAGCGCGGGGAAGAGCACGTTCACCGGATCTCCTTCGTCCTCGTCGGCACCCGGCCACCTCGCGGCCGGGCCGCCCGCTCGCGCACCTGCCGGTACCGAACGGGCTGACCCACACCACTCTCGCAGAGACCACTGACATGACGGCCTTGGTGTGGGCGCGGGCGTGGACGTCGGGGTGGGAGTCGGTGTCGGCGCTGCGACTTTGCGAGACAGGCGATACCTGATCTTGGTGGTGGACACCAAACTGAGAACCGCCGAAGCCGTACCGGATTTCTGCTGTGCCCGTGCTCTACGCGCCCGGTGCCCCACGCGCCCCCGTGGCGGCAGCTCGTCGTCCAGACCGCCCGCCGCGTACTCGAAGACACTGTCGGCACTCTGATCGCGGTTGGCGCCCGCGCCTCACCCCGGGATCTTGCGGAAGTCCCACGACGCGACGGACTCCGGCGTCAGCCGCAGCCACGCATGCCGGCCGTCGTGCGGCATCGCGGACATCCCGAAGTACTTCTCCGCGAAGAGCCGCTCCGGGGCGTCCAGTTCGGGGCACGGCTCGCCGGTGCGCGGCGCCTCGCCGACGAGCTCCGCACGGCCCGCCAGCTCGACCCCGCGCAGCTCGTCGTACCCGTGCCCGTCATCGACGACCACCGCGATCCGCGGGTCCTTGCGCAGCTGGGCCCACCGCCTGCTGCGGGTGATCGAATAGAGCCACAGCGCCGTACCGTCCCAGACGAACCACAGCGCCCCGACGTGCGGCGCGCCGTCGCCACCGACCGTGGCGACCCGGCAGGTGCGCTGCGCCGCCAGGAAGGCGTCGAGCTCGCCCTGCGTCATCATGATCCGGCGCCCACGCCGCTGTGTGTCGGCCATCGGTCTTCACCTTCCGCCGTGCGCCGCTCATGCGGCCCGGACCCGGTCATCTGACGCTGTCCCCAGATGCCTGATTACGACTTGCCTGACTGCGCGTCAGAAAGCATGTGGGCTCTTCCTGATGTACGCAATGGCCGCTAGCCTCGGGCGGCCCTTAAGGGGCCTCGCCCGACTCACGGGGACCAGACCCGCCAGAGAGGAATGCGATGCCTTCCGACACTGCACGGCTCATTGGTCAACTGGACCCGGCCGCGACGGCACTGCTCACCGTCGAATGCCAGCGCGGGGTGGTCGGCCCGGACAGCGCACTGCCCGAACTCGCCGACGCGGCCCGCGAGTCGGGGGCGCTGGCGAACGTCGCGCGCCTGGTGGCGGCCGCCCATGAGGCCGGCGTCCAGGTGCTGCACGCGGTCGCCGAACGCCGCCCCGACGGCCGCGGCGCCAGCCACAACGCCCGCCTGTTCAAGGCGGCCGAACGACTGCCCGTCCAACAGCTCACCGGATCCGCCGCGGTACGTATCGCCGACCCGATACCTGTCTCCGACGGCGACCTGGTGGTGCGCAGGCTGCACGGCCTCTCGCCGATCGCCGGTACCGACGTGGACGCACTGCTGCGCAACTTCGGGTGCCGGACCCTGATCATCATCGGAGTGTCGGCGAATGTGGCCATCCCCAACGCTGTCTTCGATGCCGTGAACCTCGGCTACACGGCCGTAGTGCCCGCAGACGCCATCGCGGGCGTGCCTGCCGACTACGCCCCCGCGATGATTCGCCACACCCTCGCCCTGGTCGCCACCGTCACGACCACCGATGAGGTCCTGACCGCCTGGAGCCGCCCGCACCAGGGCCCCTGATCGAGATCAACCTACGGAATTCGTTGTGGAGATGGTCTGACTCAACGAAATCAGAAAAACATCTAGCCGCATACGGATGTAATCAGTAGGCTCCATACAAGCTTCCGTGCTCACCCCTCAACAACTACGCCCGTTCCACCACCAGTTACGGCTCCGCCCCCGGCCCCCGCACGCGTCGCCACACCCAAGGACAGCCATGCCGCCCCCACCCCCTCACGACCGGCCGCTGCCGGAGACCGAGCGCACGCGCCACCACCGTCTCCGCGAACAGGGCAGCCTCGACCGTGCCGACCTCGACGCGATCCTGGCAGCAGGCTTCGTCTGCCACCTCGGAGTGAGGGTGGACGGCACCCTGATGGTCGTGCCCACGGTCTACGGCTCGGACGGCAGCACGCTCTACTTCCACGGCTCCGTCGCCAGCCGCAGCCTGGTCGCGTCCCGGGAGGCCGCCGTGTGCGTCACCGTCACCCACGTCGACGGGCTGGTACTGGCCCGCTCGGTCTTCGAGCACGGTGTCAATTACCGCAGCGCCATGGTCTTCGGCGTCCCCCGTCCGGTCACCGACCCGGACGAGAAACTCGAAGGACTGCGCTGCCTCACCGAGCAGGCCGCACCCGGCCAGTGGGACTACGCCCGTCGCCCCAGCCGCAAGGAACTGGCCGCCACCGCCCTGCTCGCACTCTCTCTGGAGGAGGCATCGGTAAAGGTCCGCACCGGTCCCCCCGACGATGGCGACAGTCCCGACGCGGAGCTGCCGGTGTGGGCCGGCACCCTCCCCTTGCGTGCTTCCTGGGGCGCCCCCGAACCGGACCCCCTGCTCACCCCGGGAATCGTCGCCCCACCCCACATCGCCCAACGTTCGGCGGTCCAGTAGCGGTCGACTGCTCCTCGCTATCCGAACTGGCCGACCTGGTAGTCCCCGGCGGGCTGCTGGGTGATGACGTTCCCGCGGTTGAAGGCATTGATGAGGGCGATGGCGCACACCAGGGCGGCGAGCTGCTCCTCGTCGTAGTACTTGGCGGCGTTCGCCCAGGCTTCGTCCGTGACGCCACCGGCCGCGTCGGCGATACGGGTGCCCTGCTCGGTCAGCTCCAGGGCGGCGCGCTCGGCTTCGCTGAACACCGTGGCCTCCCGCCAGGCCGCGACCAGGTTGAGGCGCACCGAGGTTTCCCCGCCGGCGGCGGCTTCCTTGGTGTGCATGTCGATACAGCCGGCGCAGCCATTGATCTGACTGGCGCGGAGCTTCACCAGTTCCTGCGTTGCGAACGGGAGCGCCGAGTCCGCGAGCGCCTTCCCCGCAGCGATGATGTGCTTCATGGTCTTGGCGGCGACCGGGCCGGCCATGAGGTTCAACCGAGCAGTCATGCTGCACTCCTGTGGGCTCGTGATTGCTGTTGCCCTCTTGGACGGGACAGCTTGACGAGATGTGACACGGGCGGAAGAGGAAGCGGGCGCATCGTCGCCCCTGCGGCCCAGGATGCTGTGGCCTACTTGGCGAGAGCCCCGCACCCGCCGTCATCCATGGGCCAGTTGGCTTGCCGGAGGTTCAGATCGCTCGCAACCGGGCTACCCGAACCGCCCACCCGCCATCCTCAGCGGCGGGGCAAGCGGCATCGCTTGGCACGGCGCAGTTCCCCGGCGTCACCCCGTTGGCCAGAAGAAGGACCATCCCCCGCCCCATAGCGAAAAATCGCCACAGCCAAGAGCGCAAACCACGCTCCGACGGAAGCCAGATGGATGCGCTGGGCCAGGCCATGGCCGCCCGGGTGGCCGAAGAAGGGGCCGACCGTAAGGATTGCGGCCGTCATGGAGACCGCCAAGAGCCACGGTCCCCAGCGGCGCACGAGTTCCAAGGGCGGGTGGCCGTGTCGGGCGGCGATGATGAAGAGCGCCATGGAGGCGAAAAGGGCGAAGTGCACCATGCCGCTGGTTGTGGTGTGCCAGGGGCTGCCTTCCGGGCAGCCGCGTTCCACCGAGGGTGCGCAGTGCAGTGGCAGCAGCACGTCGGCGATGGAGAACATGCCGAAAGCTACGGTGGCCGCGCCCCCGGCCGAGGCCCAGCCTCCGGGCAGAATGCTCCAGGCGAGGGCTCCGCCTGTCATCACCAGCACCGCGCAAGCGACTTCTACCAGGCTGAACAGGAGCCGGTAGGGCTGGTCGGACGCGAACAGCTCGCTGACGTAGGAGTCGCGCTGGTGCAGCCCCGTCGGAAGGAAGAACTGGAGCACCCAGTCGTTGTAAACCACCGACGCCGTCAGCAGCAGCCCTGCCGAAGCCGTCTCCCGCGTCGGCCGCAGCCTCACCGGTACCGAACGGAAGTGGAAGCGGACACCGCAGCCTCCTCACGTATCGCCGAAACGCTGTCCGTCGGCCGGCCACCGCAGCGCGCAAAACCAAGCCCCCTATGGGTTGCTGCCCGAACCTGCGCCTACGCATCTCTGGCATGGCCGCCCTTCACCCGAACAGCCGATGGCTGTTCCCTTGCGGCGCCGATCTGTTTTTGGGTGTGAAAGGGAAGGCGTGAGGGCGAGGGTGCAAGGAGTCCGCTGGGTCCGGCGCGCGGTCGGGTTCTCTCGCTTCTACGGTGAGAAAGGTGCTGCCGGTCGTCCAGGGGGGAGAGTTCCGTGCCGGCCTTCGAGGAGGCAGTCGTCGTAAGGAGTGCGTGATGGCCCGTTGCCGGAGATCGCATTCTCTTTATGGGCGCACTGCGGTGGTGACCGGGGCCGCTCGCGGGGTGGGGAATGCGCTGGCTTGGGAGCTGGCTCGACGGGGAGCCCATCTCGCCCTGCTCGATCATGACGGGGATGCTCTTCGCCGGGTGACTTCCTCTTTGCCGACCGAAGTGTATTGCTGGAGCGTCGATGTCACTCAGGACGGGGCCATGGCGCGGGTGGCGGAGGAGGTTCGTGAACGGCTGGGGGAGGCGAGTGTCGTCGTGGCGAACGCGGGAATCGCCGAAGGCGGGCCGTTCGCGGAATCCGATCCGATGACGTGGCGCCGGGTGATCGAAGTCAATTTGATCGGCAGCGCGATTACCGCCCGCGCATTCTTGCCGGACCTGCTGTCCACCCGCGGATACTTTCTTCAGGTGGCCTCACTGGCGTCCATCGGTGCGGCTCCGCTGATGAGTTCGTACTGCGCTTCCAAGGCCGGTGTCGAATCCTTCACGCAGTCGTTGCGTGCTGAACTCGCCGCGCAGCACGTCCGGGTGGGAATCGCCTATCTGAATTGGACCGAGACCGACATGGTCCGGGATGCGGACCAGTACTCCGTGCTGCGTGAACTCCGCGCCCATATGCCGCCACCGGCCAGAAAGGTCTACCGCCCGGAGTGGGTGGCCGCCCGGTTGGCAACGGCGGTGGAACGAGGCTCGACCGCCGTGTACGCGCCCGCCTGGCTCCGTACTGTGCAGGTGGTGCGCGCCGCACTGCCGATCGTCGTCACACACTTCTCACGCAGGGAACTCCCGCGGCTGGCTGCCCGTACCTCCTTCGAAGCGACGGGTCTGCTGGGGGCTGGAGGACGAGCGGATGCCGAGGCCGCCCTCCACCGGGCTGACGCCGAAGACAGCCCGCGGTGACCGCACGCGCCCGGCATCGCCGTCCCATCAGGGGGTAGAGATCGAAGAGGCACGGTGCTCGTGTGGTCATACCTTCCGTACGGTGACGCCCGCCGCGGTCAGGTGGTCGGTCTGGTCGTCCGGTGCGGCGTCATCGGTGACGACGGCGTGCAGGGCGGGGGCGGGGGTAACGAACGCGAGGGCGGTGCGGGAGAGTTTGGTGGCTTCCGCGACGGCGATCACGCGACGGGAAGCGGCGATCGCGGCACGTTTGACGGCGGCGTCGTCCAAGTCGTAGGCGGTCAGGCCGCTTTCGGCGGTCAGTCCGCAGCAGCCGATGATCGCGGTGTCGAAGCGCAGGGCGGCCAGGGACGCCTGGGTCAGGGGGCCGGTCAGCGCCAGCTCGCCCGGCCGGGGCCGGCCGCCGGGTACCAGCAGGGTCAGCTGCGGCGCCTCTGCCAGGGCGTTCACCGCGTGCAGGGAGAGCGGCATGACGGTCAACCGGCGCTGCGCCAGCACACGGGCCACTTCCAGGCAGGTGGTGCCGCTGTCGAGGACGACGGACTCTCCGTCGGCCACCAGCCGGGCGGCCTCGACGGCAATGCGCCGCTTGACCTCCGTCCCCTCCTGGGCCCGCAGCGCGAACGGCGGTTCCTCGCCGCGCAGCAGCAGGCTCCTCGCACCCCCGCGGTAACGCTCAAGTACCCCCTGGGAAGACAGAACTTCCAGGTCACGGCGGATGGTCATCTCGGAAGCGCCGGTGAGCCCGGCCAGCTCCGCGACGCCGATGCTGCCCGCCTCCCGTACCGCCTCAGTGATCTGCCTCAGTCGATCTGTGCCAGCCATAGTGAGATTGAACATCCATCGCGTTTGAAAAGCAATCTTTCGAAAGCCGAACTTGTTCGTTATGTTCGAAGCGTGGAGAGATCACTACGGCTCGGCCGCCTGGCCACCTTCGCCTACTTCGTCCTGAACGGCTTTCTGATGGGGATGTGGATCGTCCACATCCCCGATATCGAGCAACGCGCAGGGATCAGCCATGCCGTACTCGGCTGGCTCCTGCTGCTGCTCGGCGCCGGAGCCTTCGCCGGTATGCAACTCGTCGGCCCCCTCGCCGACCGCTTCGGCGCCCGTACGGTCGTACCGCTCAGCGCGGCCCTGTGCAGCGCCGGTGTGGTCCTGCCGGGATGGGCCGCGAACCCCTGGACGCTGGGGGCCGCACTGCTGGTGCTCGGCCTCGGCAACGGCTGCCTGGATGTCAGCATGAACGCCCACGCCATCCAGGTCGAGCGCGGCTACCAACGGCCTGTCATGTCCGCCTTCCACGCCGCCTTCTCCATCGGTGGCGTCCTTGCCGCGCTGGCCGGCGCCCGCATGCTCAGCTGGGGCTGGAGCCCGGTGGCGAACCTCGGCACGGTGGCGCTCCTGGGGCTGGCGATTGCGGTGGCGGCAGCCCCCGCGCTGCTCGGGTCCGGCGGCACCGATCTCCCCGGGACCTCCGAGGCGGACGAGACCCCCGATGCCCCCGATGGCCTTGCTGCTGCCGCGAAGGGTCGGCGCAGGGCCAAAACCCCCAGACGTATCTGGGCAGTTGCCACTCTCGCGCTGATGATCATGCTGTGCGAAGGCGTGGCCAATGACTGGAGCACGCTCCATCTGCGCAACGTCCTGGGGGCGCCGGCCGCCACCGCCGCCCTCGCTTACGGGGCCTTCTCCACCGCCATGACCATCGGCCGCCTGCTCACCGACCGGGTGGCCGCGCGTTTCGGCTCGGTGGCCGTGCTCCGCTACGGAGCGTCCGCTGCCGCACTCGGCCTGGCCGCGGCGTCGCTCTCCTCCTCGATCCCCTTGAGCCTGATCGGCTGGACCCTGTTCGGAGCCGGACTGTCCGGTTGTGTCCCCCAGCTATTCAGCGCCGCGGGCCACGCCGACCCGGACGCCGCCGGCACCAACGTCTCCCGCGTCGCGGGCCTCGGCTACGTCGGCATGCTCGCCGGTCCCGCGATCATCGGCCCCCTGACCCAGATCATGCCGCTCCACCTCACGTTCTTCCTGCCCGTGGCGTTCTGCGCCGTCGCCGCCGCCACGGCCGGCGTCCTGCGGCCCCGTGACGGCGCCCCCACACGCCTGGAGGCCGGAGGCGATACGACCGATTCCGGCGAAAGCCCGGCCCATGCGGCCCCTCGTGAGACCACACCCGACACGCACTCGGGAGAGCGAAGCGCATGAGGGGTGAAGTGGAGAGCCTCCGGCACCCAGTTCGTGCCGGTGCTTGAGAAGATCCGCGTTCCACGCTTCGGCTCAGGCGTGCCCCGCAAGAAGCCCGACGCCGTTGCGGCGGGTGAGGCCTATAGCGACGGTCCCTGCCGCGAGTATGTGCGGCGCGGGGGCGCCGGGCGGGCGGCGGCTCAGATGACCAGGACCCGGCGCCCCCGGGTGTGGCCGGCGCGGCTGTCGGCGTGCGCCGTCGCCGCCTCGGTGAGCGGGTACGACTTCTCGACCGGGATGTGGAGCCTGCCCCGGGCGATGAGGTCGACGGCCTCGGCGAGCGCGTCCGGCACGCTCCCGGCCACGCCGGAGAACCGGACGCCCAGCTGTGGCGCACCGAGGTCGGCAATGGAGACGACCTTGCGCGAGTCCCCGGTCAGCTCGACGAGTTCGCGGATCACGCCCGAGCCGGACAGGTCGAGAGCCGCGTCGACCCGGCCCAGGTGCCGCACCCGTTCGACCCAGCCCTCGCCGTAGGTCGTGGCGAGGGCGCCCAGGCCGCGCAGGTAGTCCTGGTTCGCGGCCCCGGCCGTGCCGATCACCGTGATGCCGCGCTCGCGGGCGATCTGCAGCACCGCCGACCCGACGCCGCCGGACGCGCCGCTGACCAGGAGCGTCTGCCCGGGCCGCACGCCGACCTCGCGGATGATGCGCAGTGCGGTCTCCACCACCGACGGGTACCCGGCCGCCTCGGCGAATGTCAGTCCCATGGGCATGCGGGCCCAGGCCGACAGCACGGCGAACTCGGCGTAGGTATCGGCGCCTTCGCCGAACACGCGGTCGCCGACCTCGAGCCCTTCGACGCCCTCGCCGACCTCGTCCACCACCCCGGCGGCGTCCAGTCCGACCCCCGCGGGCAGCTCGACCGGATGGGCTCCCAGGACTTGGCCCTCCCGAATCCTCCAGTCGACGGGGTTGACGCCCGCTGCTCGTACGGCGATGCGTATCCGGCCGGGGCCCGCGTGGGGCTCCTCGGCTTCCACCAGTTGCAGGACTTCGGGACCGCCGAACTCGGCGAAGCAAATTTTCCTCATGGGCCGAACATAGACCTAACGGTTAGTGTTTCACAACGGTTAGGAATTCCTACCTGGTAGTGTCAAGGCATGACCGAGCCGCCCGGACGCCGCGAACGCAAGAAGGCTGCGACCCGTCAGAAGATCGCCGACACCGCGCTGCGGCTCTTCCTGGAGCGCGGGTACGACGCCGTGGGCATCCGTGACGTGGCGGCCGAATCCGACGTGGCCGTCACCACGGTGTTCTCCCACTTCGCCTCGAAAGAGGCCTTGGTGTTCGAGCGCGACCAGGACTTCGAACGGCGCCTCACGCGGGCGGTCACCGACCGGCCCCCGCGCGAGCCCCTCATCCCGGCGCTGCACCGCGAGGTCCAGGCCCTGGTGCGGCACTGCACGGCGGAGGGTAGCGCCCCCGTCCGGCGCATGATCGAGGGATCACCGGCCCTGCGGAAGTACGAGGAGTCGATGAGCCTGCGTCACGCGCAGGCGCTGGCAGCGGCCCTGGCCGCCGATCCTCACCTGTCCCGGAGTGCGACGGCCTGTCAGGCGACCGCGCGGTTCACCATCGACGCCTACGCGCTGGCCTGCCAGGCGGACGATCCCGAGGCCACGACGGACGAGGTCTTCCGGATGATCAAGGCAGCCTGGGAAGCCACCGCGCCCTGAGCCGGGGCACGACACATGCGGGTCGCCCTGGGCGGCCCGCGGCGGCCCTCGTCATGTGGCTCCACGCATGATCGGCGGGCGGCTCCTAGTCGGCGGCAGTGGCCGGCCTGGTGCCGTACTCCGGTGTCTCCCGGGTCGGTAGTCCCCGCAGCAGGCTGTCCAGGAAGAGGTCGAAGCGGAGTGGTGCGTCGCCGAGGAGTCGCTGTTCCTGGGCGCCGAGCCAGGTGACGAGCGAGGTACCGAACACGTACCAGCTCTGCTCAGCGAGCTCGGGGTCCGCGCCGGACGCACGGAACGCGGCGACGACGGCGTCCCGCATCTTGACGAAGCCGCGGGTGTGCCGGTGGGGGCGGGAGATGCGGGTGGCGTAGCCGGGAATGGCCAGGAACTCGTCGTGCGCGGCCCAGGCGAGGCGTCCCAGCCAGCCGCGCCAAGTGTCGGGTGTCGGTGCGTCGGTGGGAATGATGCGGTCGATGACCGTCTCGCTGATCAGGTCGATGACGCCCTCTCGCCCGGAAACCCAGCGGTAGAGGGCGGAGTGCGAGACCTCGAGCCGGGCCGCCAACTCCCGCATGGACAGCGACTCCAGATCGCCGGAGGAAAGCGCGGCCGCCACGATCGCGCCTCTGTTCAGCCGCGCGGGCGGGCCGGGTCGTTTGCCGGGACGAGTCATGCTCCGGACCTTACCGACCCCGAGAACGTTCGGTGACGGCCGCCGGGCTTCGTAGTGACCATTGGTCTCTATTGAGTTAGGGTCGCCTTACTTGTTTGCTTCTCCGGGCTCTCTGTGTAGAAAGGAGGGAGTGCTGTGTCCGTGCGCACGGAATGGGATGCGAACCCCCGCAACGGAACGACCCGGCGCCCCGCGAAGAGCGCCGCGACGCCGGGACTGCTCCTGCTGCTCGCCTGCGGTGCGATGTTCCTGGTCATCCTCGACGCCACGATCGTCTCGGTGGCGCTGCCCGCGATCGGCTCCGAACTCGGCTTCGGGGCCGCCGAATTGGGCTGGGTGGTCAACGCCTACACCCTGACCTTCGCCGGCTTCCTGCTGCTCGGCGGCCGGTTGGCCGACCTCTTCGGCACCCGTCTGCTGCTGGTGACCGGCTTAGTGGTCTTCACCGTCGCCAATCTGTGGTCCGGACTCGCCGCAGGTCCGGCGCAGTTGGTGACCGCCCGCGCCGTTCAGGGCGTCGGCGGGGCGCTGCTGATGCCCGCCACGCTGACCGTCGTGCACCAGGCGTACGGCGATCCCGTGCGACGTGCCCGCGCGCTGGGACTGTGGAGCATGGTCGGGGCGGTCGGCGCCGCCGCGGGAACGGTGCTGGGCGGGGTTCTCACCGATGTGTTCGGTTGGCGCTGGGTGTTCGGGATCAAGGTCCCCATCGGTGTTGCCGTTGCTGTCGCCGGATGGCTGGCGCTGCCCCGACGGCTCGCCACCGAATCGGACCGAGCGCGCCGCCGCATCGATGTGATCGGGGCGCTCCTGGTGACGGCCGGGCTCGCGGCCCTCGTTCACGGTGTCGTGACGTTGCGCGCAACCGGTACGCGCGAAGCGGCGTTCGGCAGCCTGGCCGCCGCCGTCGCGCTGCTCGTGCTCTTCCTTGTCCACCAGGGGCGCTGGGCGCGCGACCCCCTCGTGCCGCTGCGCATCTTCACCAACCGCTCGGTCAGCAGCGCCAACGTCGTCGTCTTCGGTCTGGGCGTCGCCTACCTCGCCAGCCCCGTGCTGCTCGCGCTCTACCTGCAACAGGTGCTCCACTACAGCCCCACCCGGGCGGGATTCGGCTTCCTGCCTTCCGCCTTCGCCGTGATGATCGGTGCCCACCTGGCAGGCCGTCTCACTCCGCGCTGGGGCACCCGCCGCACCGCTGCCGTGGGAACGGCCGTCTCGGCTGCCGGCTTTCTCTGGCTGTCGGGCATCGGAGCCCACAGCGCGTTCCTGACGGACATCGCACTGCCCTCGCTGCTGTTCGGCCTCGGCGCCGGTGTGGCGTTCACACCCATCACCGTGGCGGCCACCGGTGGCATCGACCCCTCGATGACCGGGCTGGCCTCCGGGCTGCTCAACACGACCCGCCAGGTGGCCACGGCACTGGGCATCGCCGTGCTCACCACCCTCGCTGAGGCCCGTGGTGGTGCCCCCGGCTACGCCCTGGCCTTCACGGTGTCAGCAGTGCTGACCCTCCTTGCCTCCCTCGCTGCCGCGGTGTGGATGCCGTCCCGCGCCGATCCTCCACGCTCTTCGGCTGCATGACAGGGCGTTGATCCAGCGGTTCAGGATGTGCGACCTGTGGCCTGGGCCGTCCTGGGGTGGGTGTCGGTGGGGGGTGGCCAGGGCCCGGCTACCCACGGATCAGGGTGTACGTCTGGACCCTGACGGAAGGGGTGCCGGTCCGCGGTGGGGGAGCGGAGTGGCTCGGGTTTACCCCGGCTCGGGTCTACCCGCTGCCCTCCCGCTCCGGCAGGAAGAATTCGCTGAAGCGCTGTGTCCGGTCGCCGCGTCGGCTGCCCGACTCCCGTTTCACGATGCCGCACAGTTGCTGTGGCGTGTGCCCGGAGAGGGCGCGGAACTCCCGGCTCATGTGGGCCTGATCGTGGTAGCCGCCCAGGGCGGCGAGCTGGGCGAGGGAGGGGCAGCCGCTGGAGGCGATGGCGAGCGTGCGGTGGAATCGCAGGATTCTGGAGACCGTTTGGGGCGGGATACCGACGTGCTCGCGGAAGAGGCCCTGGATGTGTCGGCTGCCGCGGCCGGTGGTGTGCGTCAGCTCGCGTAAGGTCACGCCGCCGTCGCCGGTGCAGAGCAGGCCCCAGACCTCGGTGATCAGCGGGGAGGCCGGTGGGCCGGCCGCGAGCTGTCGGGCGAGGAGGGAGTCGAGAATCGCCCAGCGCCGGGGCCAGTCCGGCGCGGCGGCCAGCTGTTCGGTGAGCCTTGTGGTCCAGCCGGCGCCCATCACCTCGTCCGGCTCGACCACCGCCCTCGCCAGGTGGTGCAGCGGGATGCGCATACAGCGGTGCGCGCCGAGCGGGGTGAAGTCGACTTCGACCGCATGACCGGGGCCGAGGTAGCCGGCCAGGACGGGGGCGGTCTGGATGCCCGCGATCATGGCAGGCCATACGCTCGACGGCCCGGCCCGGTTGAGGCCGTCGGTGATGCGCAGAGGGTCACCCCAGCCCAGGAGCAGGGTGACCGTGGCGGAGGGGAGCGAGAGCCGGGGCGGCCTGGGCCCTGCCATCCGATAGCCGCGATAGCGGAGCACGTGCCCGCGTAACCACCCCGGCGCGACGCGGTCGATGCTTTCGCCCTGGTCGCCCTGGTCGCCCTGGTCGCCCTGGTCCCCCTGATGGCCCTGATGGCCCTGATCGCGCTGGTCGCCCAACTCGCTCGCCGCCATGTGCTGCTTCGACACCGTGGCCCACCCCCGTCAACTCCCCAAGCCCGAGTGCGCTTTCGTACAAGACTTAGGTTCCCCCCGGGGCCCAGGCTGTGGCCGTGCAAACAGTCTCTTTGGGAGGGGTTTCTCCATGAAGTTCAGCATTCGGGCGGCCGCGGCCGCCGTGGCGTCGGCTTCGTTCGTCCTGGGCGGGGCGCTCGCCGTGCCCGCCGACGCCGCGACACCGGCCGGGGCGGGCGCTGCTCCCGCCGTCCAGCGGCCGGCCGACGCGGTCGAGACGTACGGGAACATGGCCACCGGGTCCTGTCTCGACGACAGCCAGTTCGGCCTGCGCGGCTACGCCTGCAACGGCTCCGTCTTCCAGAAGTGGAACGTGCACAAGTGGGCCGACAACACCCGCCAGTTCCGCAGCCTCGCCACCAATGAATGCCTCTACGACGACGGCGTCACGCTCGATACCCGCTCGTGCAACTCGTCCCGCCAGCAGAGCTGGTTCGTCTTCGTGAAGGGCGACAAGTTGACCTTCCAGAGCCAGGCCACCGGGGAGTGCCTGGACGACAGCCAGTTCGGGCTCCGTACGATCCGGTGCAACGGCGGTCTCAACCAGACCTGGCGCTGAGCCGCCGCTGGAAGGGAGTAGGGCGGCATCTGGTGAGCCCGCGTGCCGGCCCGGTTGGCACTCAGCCGAGGTCGGAGACCAGAGTGGCGGCGAGCTCATCAGGACGGACGGCGAACGGCGAGTGGCTGCCGGGTAGTTCGCGGACGGTGAAGGGGTTGTCGGGCGCGAACGCGTCGGCCTCGGTGACCATCAGGTCCTGCATGGCCGGTGTGGCGGCCCAGTCCTCGGCCAGCCGGAGGAACGTACGCGGTATGCGTCCCCAGCGGACGGCCGTCAGGTGAACGGGCGTCGTCACGAGGGCAAGCGGCAGGTCGGGGCTGAGGGCGCGGCGCCAGCGGGCGAACTCCTCGGTGGGCACGTCGTGGTAGTAGGTCTGCCGCATGTCTTCGATGTACGCGGGATCGGTCGACAGGGGGTTGATGCGGAGGGCGCCGAGGCTCTCCATGTCGCCGATGCCGAGCCCCCGTCCGCGGGCGGTCGTGGTCTGCTCCGGGGTGCTCAGGTAGTCGGTGAAGCGCGGGCGCCCGGCCGGGACGCAGGCGGAGAGGTAGACGAGCCGGTCGACGAGGTGCGGAGCGGTCTCCGCGGCGAGGGACGCCGGTCCGCCGCCCGCGCTGTGGGCCACGAGCACGACCGTGCGGAAGCGTCCGCGGACCTCCGTCAGCGTGGACAGGACGCTCGCGACGCACTCGTCCATGGTCAGCCCGGCGAGCGCGGACTTCTCCGTGGAGAGGCCCGGCTGCCCAGGGAGCAGATATCCGGAAGGCAGCGGCGCGTCGAAGCCGTGACCGGGCAGGTCCAGCGCGACGCTCGCCGCGCCGCGCCGGGCCAGCGAACGCTGCGTGGCCGCCCAGTGCCAGGAGGAGTGCCAGGCGCCGTGGAGGAGGACGAACAGGGTGTCTGGGGAGGGAGCTTTCATCAGGGACGTCACCTTTGAGGGAGTGGGGGAGGGAGTGGGACGGAGTACGGGGGATGACTCTTGGCCGACGAGGCCGACGAGGCCGAGGGCGAGGCCGAGGACGAGGACCAGGGCGACGCCGACGACGGCGGCGGCTCGGCTCAGGGGAGCCCCGGTGATGGCATTGGGATCACCAGCGCGGGGTGCCGTACCGCACCATTCCAATCGGCCTGTGACGCGCGGCCAATGCCCATGCCGGACAGGGGCACGCGTGATACCTCACAGGTATGAGGGGGCGGCTCCACTTACGCTGGACGTATGGAAGCCCGTCATCTCCGCTACGCCCTCGCCGTGGCCGAGCACCAGCACTTCGGGCGGGCGGCAGCGGCCCTTGGTATCGCGCAGCCGCCGCTCTCCCGCCAGATCGCGGACCTTGAACGGGAGGTGGGCGAGCGCCTCTTCGACCGCACCGCCGGAGGCGTGTTTCCGACCGCGGCCGGTGCGGCGTTCCTGACCCCGGCGCGACGGGCGCTGTGCGAGATGTCGGCCGCGGCGGTCGAGGCCGGTCGCGCGGCGCGGGGGGAGACGGGGCGTCTGCGTCTCGGCTTTATCAGCTCGGCCCTGCTCCAGTTCCTGCCGTCGGTCCTGCCGCCGTTCCGACGGGACCACCCGGACGTCCGGCTCGAACTGCGTGAGATGTCGACTGCGCGCAGCGCCGCGGCCCTGATCAGCGGCGAACTGGACCTGGCCATCGGACGGGGCGCCCCGCGCGGGCCGGGTGCCGAAGAGCTCGTCTCCGTCACCGTCGGCCGGGACCACCTGGTCACCGTGGTGGGTACGGGCCACCCCTACGCCGGACGGAAGACGGTGGGACGGGCACAACTCAGCCGCCAGCACCTCATCGTGGCGCCGGTGGATGACGAACCCGCCACCTACGCGGGCCTGCGCACCTTCCTCGGCGACGACGCGTCGGCTCTCGACACCGCCACCGAGGCGAGGGACCTGCACACCATCATCGGTCTGGCCACGTGTGGGGTCGGCGCGGGCCTCGGCCCGTCGTGCATGCGCGCGGTCGCCCGGACCGGCACCTGGTTCTGCGATGTGACTCCGAGGACGCCGCTGCCCGACCTGGTCCTGTCCTACCGGGGCGACGAACGCTCCCCGGTACTCACCGCATTCCTTGCGGAGACCCGGCGTCGTTCCACGGTGGGTGCTCCGCCGGGCCGCACGAAGAGGAGTGCGCGCAAGGGGCCCGGGGCGAGCGACTCTCCTTAAGGGACTGCTGGCGAGCTACGGCCGCCGTCCCCACGCGGAGATCATCGGGGCGGTGGCCAGGTCGAGCTGACCGGTGGCGACGTTGGCCAGGTGACGGTCGATCTCCTCGTCGGTGGCCAGCCCGTTCCCGGTCAGCTGGTGGCGGATCTGCCGGACCGTCGCGTCTTCCAGTACGGCGCAGGCCGGCGAGGTGATGGGGAAGTACGCGTCGGCCTGCCCCTCGTCCAGCCCGGCTTCGCGTAGCACCCTGGGCAGGGTCCGCCCGTACGCGAGGTCCGCGCCACGTGCCGCCATCAGGGTGCGGTGGGTGCTTCAGCGGATCGCGCCAGCCCCCAACTGCCGGGCCCAGTCGATCAGTTGGCGGTCATCCAAGCCGTTGCCCAGCCAGTCGTGGTCGAGGTCGTTTCCCGGGAGGGACGGTACGACCGCGACGTGCAGTCCGGCGGCACGGGCTGCGGCGATGCCGGTGGCCGAGTCCTCGAAGGCGACAGAGCGCTGTGGGGCCGCACCGAGTGCCTCGCAGGCCATCACGTAGAGGTCCGGTGCGGGCTTGGGGGAGGCCACCTCGTCGGCGGCGAATGTGTGCGTGAAGTGCGCGGCGAGGCCCGCCGATTCCAGTGCCGTGTCCAGCAGTTCCCGGGGGCTGTTGCTGGCGACGGCTATGGGCACGGCCGCCCGGCAGGCACGCACCAGCTCCGCTGCTCCGGGGAGGGCGGCGGCGCCCGCGGCCAGCTCCTTGCGGACTCGTTCGAGGAGCTCGGCGGCGATCTCGGCACCGGCTCCGGGCTGCCCGAAGCAGTCCGCCATGGCCGCTGCCGCGGCCTCCACGGTACGGCCGATGACCAGCGCTTTCTGTTCGGGGCCGAAGGAGTGGCCGTGCGCGGAGAAAAGGGCTGTTTCCGCGACGGTCCAGCAGTCCTCGGTGTTGACCAGCAGACCGTCGCAGTCGAAGACCACGGCCTCCGCGCTGGTGGGGAGCGAGCGCATTCGGGTGTCCTTTCACTTCGGGTGAGTTGATGCCCGTTCGGATCAGTGGGTGTGGGCGGGCGGGTCGGTCAGCCGTTCATGCCCATACCGGCCTGCCTCATGAACTGATCGTTCGTGTTCCGGAAGTCACCGAGACTCCGGCCTACGGTCGTCGGCCTGCGGTCGCCGCGGCCGGTGTCTCACTCCCCGAGCGCGAGCCGGACCCCGAAGGCGGCGATGACCGCACCGGTGAGGCGGTCGAGATAGCGGCGCGCGGTGGGCTGTTGCAGGCGGTCCCGGAGCACGTGCCCGAGGGCGATCAGTACGCCGGCCCATAGGACCGCCAGCAGGATGTGGATGCCGGTCAGAAGTACGCCCGCGGCGAGGTGTGAGGTGTCGGCGGGGAGGAACTGCGGGAGCACCGCCACATAGAAGGCGCCCATCTTCGGGTTGAGAAGGTTGGTCGTGATCCCCTGACGCCAGCCGCCGGGGAGGGAGTCGCCGGCGCCTGGTCCCGACGTGACTTCGGCCCCGCTGCCAGGTATCTCCGGGGCCTCGTCCACCGAGCGGCGCCAGGAGGACCACAGCATCCTGCCGCCCATCCACACCAGGTACGCGGCCCCGGCCCAGCGGAGGATGTCGTACGCGAGGTGGGACGCGGTGAGCAGCGCGGTCACACCGAGCGAGGTGAGCGTGCCCCAGATCAGGGTGCCGCTCTGGATACCGAGGACCACGCCCCAGGCGCGTCGGCGGTGTCCGAGCGCCGCAGTGCGCAGGACGAGGGCGGTGTCCAGCCCAGGAGTGAGGGTGAGGAGTCCCACCATCAAGGAGAAAGTCCACAGGGCGTCGATGGCGATCATGAGCGCTCACGATACGTCCGGAGCCATGGAACGGCCACATTCCTGCCCGGAATCGGGCAGGGATTGAGCTTTTTGGTTGCCTGGTGCGTGGAAAACGCAGGCTGACGAGGCCGCCGCCACCGGCCCGAGGTCGCGGTGCGAGCCTCGCGTCAGCGCGCCCGCCCCGTCCGCCTGCGGTGTGCGATCAGGAGAAGATGGCGTGCACCTGATCGACCGATTCAGGCCCATAGCCAACCGTGCCCACGGGGACCACACCGTCGATCGCCTCGATGACGCGCCCGGCCCAAACGGGCCCGAATCCACCGCAGAGCTCGATCAGTTGTACGCCCTCGCCGACTAGGCGGCGCGCCACCTCGATGGCCTCCTCGGGCTTCTCCACCCCCACGAGGACAGTGCGGCACTTGCCTGTGTCCACGACGCTGACGTCGCCGCCGGTGCCGCTGCCGGCTGCCGTGTAGATGAATCCCCAGTGTGTGAGCGCCATGTGCGCGAACCTCCTGTGGCCGTCGAAGCCACCAGCCAAACAGAACCGGGGTAAAGGTGTCCCGGATCGGAGGTGACCCGTAGGTGATCCGCGCCTCACGCCGCCTGGTCCCTGAGGGGCGATCCTGCGCTCGGCCCACCGCACCCACCGGCCCGCGAAGCCCGACGGGCCGCGCTCAACACGTACAAGGGGCAAATCGGAATATTCCGGTGTGCGTGATCCTAGAGTGGCCTGGTGAATGGTGGCCGGCCGGTACGGGATGACGAGGGGAGTGCGGCCCGGCTCCTCGCGTTGGCTGACGGAGTGTTCGCCATCGCGATGACGCTGCTGGCGCTGGACATCGCGGTGCCCGACGGGTTGGACTCCGCCGGGTTCGCGCAGGCACTGCGGGATGTGATGCCCAAGGTCTGGGCGTACGTCCTCAGTCTGGTGGTCATCGCGGCGTTCTGGCGGGGCCACTACGAGACCTTCCGGTACGTGCGGGACGTGGACGGCACGATCATCAAGCTGGTGCTGCTGGGCCTGGGGGTGATCGCCCTGATGCCCTTCCCCACCACCCTGCTGGCCGAGTACGGGGACGAGCCGCAGTCGGTGGCCGTCTACTCCGGTGCCGTCGCGGTCATAGGCGCTACGCAGCTCGCGCTGACGATCGTGCTGTGGAAGCGCCCATGGCTGGGGAGAGCGGTGCTGTCCGACCCTGTCGCGCGCAACGATGTGGTCGATCTCGCGGCGACGGTGCTGGTCTTCGCCGTCGCCATCCCGCTCGCTTTCGTCTCGCCGACGGGCGCGAAGCTGTGGTGGGCGGTGCTGATCCCGATCAGATTGCTGACGGGCAAACGGGGCAAGCGCCTGCGCGCGGACGCTCAGCTGCCCAGTGCCTAGGTCCTGTCCTAGGACGGTGATGTACACGCTCTCCTCCGGGAGAGCGAGGGGGTTGGGGCGCTGCGAAGCGCCGTTCGGCCAAGGGGCACCACCGGGGCCGCACCCACCACGCCAAGGCCGCACCCACCGCCCAGGCGCGCGACCGTGACCACGAGCCTCAGGTCATCCGACTTCGCCCCTGACGCACGTAGGCTGCCCGCGCCGACCATTCCTCATGAAAGGGGCGTCTCATGACCACTCGCCTCAACCCGTACATCAGCTTCTCCGGTGAAGCGAAGCAAGCCATGGAGTTCTACAAGGAGGTCCTCGGCGGCGACCTGGCCGTCAATACCTACGGTGCTTTCGGCTCCGAGGCGCCGCCCGGATTCGCCGACAAGATCATGCACAGCCATCTTGAGACCGCCGCCGGATTCACCCTGATGGCTGCCGACAACCCGCCCGGGACCGAGCACAAGCCCGGGAACAACTTCGCGGTGAGCCTGACCGGCGACGACTCGGACGAGCTGCGCGGCTACTGGCAGAAGCTGTCCGCGGGCGGCACCGTGGCCGTACCCCTGGAAAAGCAGATGTGGGGGGACGTGTTCGGCATGTGCACGGACAAGTTCGGTATCACCTGGATGGTCAATATCAGCGAGCAGTAGAGCTGATATTGACCAGACGTCGGCGCGTCGGCGCTCCAGCCGGGGCGCCGACGCGTTGTCCGTGTCCGGGACAGGCTCGGCGCGCATCCGATCGTGTCCCCAGCTGTCCCCGGCCGGGACGGGGCGCGTAGGCGAGGGTGAACAGCAGCGGGCGGTGCTCGGTGAAGACGTCCTCAGTCATGGTCTGACCCCACCACCAGCATGCGTCGGTACGACGGCATCACACGCGGTCCCTTTCTTCAGCTGCCCATCGAGACACCGCACGTCAGCGAACTGTGACAGTCCACCGTGGTGATTCGCTTCACAACGGATGCTCAGCGCTGTTGACCCTTGCGCTACTTACCGATCCGCAGGTCTTGGTCATCACTCGCCGGAGGCTGACAGACATGCCGGAGCCACAACCCCTATCGGCAGGGTTGCGGCTCTGGCTGGGGCCGATACGGCACGGGATGTGCCGGCGGGATCAGCAGGCCGTCGTGGTCTCCCAGGCGTAGAACGTGGTTCCGCCGACCTCGTAGCAGGTGTCCTGGTTCGCGGGCGCCTGCCGGGTGTTGATGGTGGACCAGTTCGGCCCGCCTTCCGAGGCCGTCCGCCAGAATCCGGTCCACCAGAAGCCGGTGTATTTGGACATCGTCACATCGACCTCTCCGGTGGTCCCCGGCTCGATCTTGGCGGTCTTGCACTGTCCGACGGGGAAGGCGCTGACCCACTTGTTGTTCACGGCGAAGTCGGCGACGTAGGCGCCCTTGTTGCAGACCTTGATGCTGCCCGTTTCGCCGTCCGCTGCTGCCGCTGCTGACGCGGAGGTCAAACCCGCGCCGGCCAGGGCCAGCGTGAGTGCGGCGGTGAACCCTGCGGATCGAAGGATACGTTTCATTGTTCAATTTCTCCGGATCTTCTCAGGTTGCCCTGGCGGACGGTGGACCGCAATAGGGCTTGAATGTGGCCTATTCCTCGGCACATTGCCGGAGCCGTCCTGTCGGTGGTTCTCGGCTCTTGTTTTCTGCTGCTCCTCTTCCGAGGTGAATGCAACGGAGTGGAAGCAACCAGGTCAAGGGCTCGCCACTAAGCTCGTGGGGCGTCCGAGTCAGCACTTGGGTGACCACGAGAATGCCGGGACTCGGGCCCGCGGTGGGGGAGTTGACGCCCCGGGCTGTGGCCGGTTTTGCTTCAGGTTCTTGGGTCACAGCCTCGTGGTCGGGCCTCGTTGATTCTGTGGGTCCGTCTTCGCCCAGCCGCCTCTCGTGCCGGTGTGAGGGGCATGGTCGGAAAGCCGCTTCGACCCGCTCTCTATAGTCGTCCCCATGAATGCGAGAAACGGCGGAGAGCCTCAAAACCCTCGTACCCTGCGGGTCGCATTGTCAGTGGGCTGCACCTTATTGATTCTGGGACTTTTATGGGTCGTGGCGTGGAAGGTGGGGTGGTGGACTCCCGGCCTGGGGCTCCTGTCGATAAAGGTGGCCGCCATGCTGTCGATGGGGCCCGCGGCCTTGGTCGCCTGGTTCGCCCGGCGCCGGTAGACGTGCCGCGCCACTGCGAGTGCACTGCCATCGGTGTGCGGCGATGGTCTGTTGGCGGCACGCGGGGGCTCACACCATGAGCCGAGTGGTCATGGCTGATTGTGCGGGCGGCCAGGTCAAGGGGCGAGGCGCTGAGCCTTGGAAAGGAGCAACTGTGGTCGCGTCTCTGTGCGTTGTTCAGGAACGCTCCTTGCAGTGCGGGCCGGTGAGGCGGCGTTCTGCGAAGCGTGACCCTACTGCCAGGACCATGAGAACCGCGGTGCATCCGCCCAGCGGCATGAGCGCGGAGGGAGAGGTGCGGTCCAGGATGAAGCCCCCTACGAGTGCACCAGTAGAGAACGTTGCCTGGAAGGAGGCGGTGAACAGGACCGATGCCGCTTCCGGGGCATGCGGTGCCGCCTTGGAGAACCAGGTCTGAGACACGACCGGCACGGCGCCGTATGCCATGCCCCACACGATGAGCAGTATTACTGCGCCGATCTCCCAGCGGCCCAACGCTGGAAGCAGGAGGGTCACCGCGGCGATCAGACCGGCCGCGAGCCCGAAAACGGTCCGGGGATACCGGGCCACCCAGGCGCCGCCCAGGAAGTTGCCGAGGATGCCGGCGGCACCGTAGAGCAGCAAGAATGTAGTGATCAGAGCACTGCCGGCGTGGGTGACCTGTTCCAGGAAGGGTGTCACGTAGGTGTAGGTGCCGAAGTGAGCCAGCACCACAAGGAACGTCAGCAAGAGTGCGAAGCGGGTGTTGACGCTGCGGAGCATGTCGTTGAGGGCGCCCAGCCGTGTGACCTGAACCGGAGGAAGCGGCGGCACGAGCACGAGCAGCATGACCAATACGCCGACCGTCAGAGCTCCTATGACGGTGAAGGCCGTTCGCCATCCGGCGAGATCTCCGATCAGGGTGCCGGCCGGCACGCCGAGGACGGATCCCAGCGGGACGGCAGAGAAGATCACAGCAGTAGCCCTGCCGACCGAGGACGGCGGCACCAGTCGTTCCGCCAACCCCGCCCCGATCGACCAGAAGCCGCCGATCGTGACCCCGACCATGATCCGGGAGGTGAGTACGAGCCAGAAGTCGGTTGCCGCGGCGGCAAGGAAGTTCGCCAGTGCCAGCAGGAGCATGAAGGCGCACAGCATCAGTCGGCGGTCGAAGCGCGCCGTGGCCACGGTCACCAGTGGAGCCGCGACGGCCGCCAGGAAGCCGGGCATGGTCATCATCAGTCCAGCCACCCCGTCCGAGACGGTGAAACTGGATCCGATCGAGGTCAGCAGACCGATCGGCAGGATCTCTGTGGTGACGATGGCGAAGATTCCCAGCATCACTGAGACCACGGCCAGCCACCCCATCAGCGGGGGCCGAGGGGATGAGCGTGGGCCGTTGACTGAAGCGGTAGTGGCAATCGGCATGGCATTCCGTCCTGTGAGAGGCAGCGCGTTTCGCGATCAGTCCAGCAGGCTGAGTCGAGAGGTGGCTGGCAGGATTGCGACTGCACCCTTGCCCTTCACGGGTGATGTCGCATATCCGCTGACAACTGCCCACGCACTGCGGTGCCTTGGTACGCGAAGTGGTGCCGGCCGGGCGAACTCAGCACTCCGACCGCAGGGGGGCTTCGCCATGGATCGTGCGGGACTGCAAGGAGGCCGGAGGCCGGCAACCGATCGCATGTGGCACTACTTGCCGAGCTGAATGCCGCAGCGCGGCTCGACTGGTGGCGCTGCTTTTAGGCCGACGGTGGCCGTCCGCAGGGTGGTGGACCGTGGTTCGGCCGGGGCTACCTCGCCTCTCGCCCGTGTCCATCCGTGTCACCGCAGGCATCCATACGGCACTATGTGCGGAAACATCCCATTTGCCTGGAGGTCGGCATGAGCCGTGATGATCTTCCGTATCCAGAGACCGGGCTGCTTCTCACTCACTTCCTGACGGTGGCCGACGTGGCCCGATCCCGCGCCTTCTACGCCGATGTTCTGGGCGGTGAAGTGGTCCTCGCCGAGAATCCCTGCATCGTCAAGCTCGCCAACGGATGGATCATCATGAACCCCGGCGGCGGGCCGACCCCCGATAAGCCGGACGTCACCCTGCGCCCGCCCACGGACCCGAACGCGGTCAGCAGTTTCCTCAACATCCGCGTCGCCGATATCGAGGAATGCCACCGGCAGTGGAGCGCCAAGGGAGCGGAATTCCTCACCCCGCCCCTCGACCGCAAAGCCGAGCTGCGCTGCTATCTGCGAGACCCCGACGGTTACCTCATCGAAGTAGGACAAGCCACCGGCATGCAGCAGGGCGTCTTCGCCGACCCACCCGCCGGCAACGACTGACGCCGACGGGCCGAGAACGCGGCCGTCTGCTGCGCCTAGCCCTTCGAGTCCGGCTTCCAGTCCTGGGCGAGGAGCCCGAGCAGCACCTCGTCCAGGAACTCGCCCATCACCCAGGCCGAGGAGCGCATCACGCCCTCGCGGACGAAGCCGTTGCGCTCGGCGGCGCGCAGCATCGCGGCGTTGTCCGACAGTGTCTCGACCTGTAGCCGCTGTAGGCCGCGCACGATGAAACCGTAGTGGCACAGCGCCGCGACCACGTCGGTGCCGTAGCCCTTGCCACGGGAGGACGGCAGCAGCCCCAGCCCGATGTGCGCGGCCCGGTTGTGGTTGTCGATGCCCCACAGCGTCGCGGCGCCGATCAGCGTGCCGCCGTCCAGTTCCACCACGGAGAACGGGACGACCCCCTGCACCTTGTCGTCCACCACGAGCCGCGGATCCTTCGAGCCGGGCGTGATCGGCCGCCACGGACCGCCCTCCGCCCGCGAGGCGTTGACCACGTCGTCGTAGAGCTCAGCCCGCAGGACCGGGATGTCGTCCTCGTGCCGGGCCCTCAGCCCGACCTTGTTGCCCTTTAGCATGCAGGCTTCCTATCCGACAGGGCTGTCCTGCGCAAATGAATTTGAGACCAGCTCAGTTGGTGTAGTGGTGGTAGCAGATGAGGGTGGCGGTGATGCTGTCGAAGGCCAAGGGAAAAGTGCTCGGCTTCGTGAGACAGCGCGCTGCGTCAGCCGAGGGTGACCGAGCCGCCCTTGACCGTCACCTTGGCGGGGGCCAGGCCCTTGGTGGCGGGGCCGGTCTTTACGCTGCCGTCGGTGATGTCGAACTTGCTGCCGTGGCACATGCAGTTGATGGTGCCGCCGGAGACCTCGCCGACGACGCAGCCCGCGTGGGTACAGATCGCGGAGAAGGCTTTGATGTCGCCGTCCTGGGGCTGGGTGACGACGACCTTCTCGCCCTTGAAGATCTTGCCGCCGCCCTTGGGGATCTCCGACGTTTTGGCGAGGGCGGGGCCGCTGTCCCCACCGGCGGAACCGTCGGCCTGGCTTCCTCCGGCGCCGCCAGCACCGTTGTCGCCGCCGCCGCTCGCCTCCGGGGCGGCCTGATCGTCACCCGCGGCCTTGGAGTCACCGCTCCCCGCGTCCGACATGCTGCCGCCGCAGGCCGCCAGCGCTGCCGTGAGGCCGGCCGCGCCGACTGCCGCGACGACGGCCCGCCGCCCCGTCCCACGTCCCGCCGGCGCCGGGCCGGCCTCCTCCGCTGCGGTCATCGCTGTGGTCTCCGTCCGCTCCGACGCTGCCTGTCGAGCCATGGTGTGCCTCCGGTTCTTGGTGGTGCCTTCGGTGCGCGATGTGCTCCATGGACGTTGCACAAGGTCCATACGGAGCCACCGCCCGGAGTGTTCAATGCAGGGGTGGCCAGTTGTTCGGCGAGTGCTACGGGTTCACGGCAGCCCGGCTCCGTCACCAGCGTGATGATCAGCCGCACCATCAGCAGTTTCCGCTCGCGGGCACAGGAGTGGACCGCGCTCTCCGGGGCCGGGAACTCCGCGGTGGCGTCGATCAGCGGGCACCCGCGCACCGGTGCCGCGTTCACTGCGCGTCAGTCAACGGAGCCCTCTGCGCGCTTCAGGTCGCGCACTGCCGGTATTGCCAGCAGCAGAACGCAGGCGACGATTGCCGTGGCTGCGGACACGCACAGGAGTGGCACCGTCCCCGCGACGATGGCGAGCGGTCCCGCCGCTGCCTGGCCAACTGGCTTCATCACCAGTGATCCGGCCGCGTCGTAGGCGTGTACCCGGCCGAGGACGTCCTGCGGGATGTGTGTCTGCACGCTGGTGTGGAACATGACAATCCAGAACGCCATACCCACACCGCTCACCGCATAGCAACCGGCGATGAACGGCGCGGGAAGGCCGAGTGCGACCCCCGACGGCATGAGGGTCCAGAGGATCATGGAGAGGGCGCCGGCCCGGAGCGGATGCCGCGGGCGGAACCTGATCGCGATCAGCCCTCCCAGTACGCTTCCGGCCCCAAGGGACGACATGACCAGACCGAACGTCGATGCTCCGTAGTCGGTGACGAGTGCGCTGTTGCCGAGAGTCATGCTGGGGCCTGCGCCGGCCAGCTGCCAGAGCATGAAGACGACGATGACGCTCCACAGCCAGGTCCTGGCCCGGAACTCTCGCCATCCCTCGACGAGATCGGCCCGGAACGACGATGCGCCGCGCCGTGCGGCCGGGCCCATCGGGACCGAGTGGAGCAGAAGGAGGCAGGCGCCGCTGACTGCGTAGGTCAGGGCATCGAGGGCGACCACCGCCGCAGGCGAGGAGACCACCAGCAGCATGCCGGCCAGCGATGGGCCGATGACCGTGGTGACGGACTCCGAGATGCGGAGGGTGGCGTTTCCCTTCTGCACGTCCCGGACTACGCGCGGGATGATGCTGGCGACGCCGGGTTGGAAAATCGCGCTGCCCGCTCCGACCAGGGCCAGCAGCACCAGGATCTGCCACAGCGGAGGCGTACCCAGCAGGAACACCAGCGCGAGCACCGCCTGAAAGCACAGCCGGGCCGTGTCCGAGACGATCATCAGCCGCCGGGCTCCGAGGCGGTCGGACAACACCCCGCCAAAGATGATCAGCGCGGCAAACGGCCCGACGAGTGCGGCGAGCGCATATCCCACCCCGCTCGCTCCGTATCCCGCTCGGAGCACGGCAGCCGTGATCACGACGGGGAGCATCGCGTCACCCAGCAGGGAGGTGGTGCGGGCGGTGAAGAACAGCCGGAAGTCCGCCGTCCACAGTGGCGGATCAGGTGAAGTCACCTTGGCTTGCACGTCACGGGCCATGTCCGAGTCAGTCACCGCTCACCGTCCCAAGCCTTCGTATGTTCACGAGCGGAACTTAGCAAGGAGAGTGCGTCGCGCCGATGGCTTCTCAGAGATACCCCAACCTCCCAGCCCCCTCGGATCCTACGAATGATCGGTGCAGGGCCGCGCTGGAACGGCAGGACCGTTGGTGACGCCAACCGGACTTGCTTGCAGAGGAGTTGGAACCCTGCGCGGCCGAATATCTGACGGTGAGCATCGACTCTGATCGCCTTCTTGTGGTCGCGTACGCAGGGTGATTGTTCTGCCGAGAAGTGCGTCTACCGGCACCGCGGCCGCGTCCGAGCCCCCCGGCGCTGCCGGCGAATCAGCATGAGGAACCCGAGCGCAAGACCTGGTGCACGGTGTGGTCCCCCTCGTCCGCTGGGGTGAGGGCTTCGAGGTCGTCGGCGTAAGAGCGGATGTGGGCGTCTCGGTGGGCGCGGGTGGCGGCGATCACGGGGGTGAACGCCGGGTACGCGTGCGGGTGTTCTTCCAGCAGGGCCACGGCGGCGACGGCGCCGCGCTCCGCGGTGTCCTCGTCTTCCGACTGGATCAGCCGTAGGCAGATCTCGGCCGCACGGACCGGGTCAGCCATGGCGATGACCGTCTCTGCCAGCGGGTTGTCCGACCAGCGCCACTGTTCGCCTTCGATGACATCGCCGTTGAGCACGTCGCCGTGCTCCCAAGCCTCTACGACGGCGGTGGTCACCTCGGTGGTCCACGGCAGTCCGGCTTGGGCGATGCCCCACGCCGCAGCGGCGCGCACAGCGGGTGTGTGACGGGGCGCCAGGGCATCGGAGAGCCACGCGGCGCGGCCGGCGATGTCGTGCCGGGCGACGCCACCGGTCATGGCCGCTGCGATGAGCGGGTCCGGTTCGCTGAGCGCGCGCTCGGACAGCGCACGTACGGCAGGTTCCTCGTGCCCGGTGCGCAACCCGGTCACGTAGGCGATGCGGTGCCGCACCTCACGGGTCGGGTCGGCGAGGAGGGGGAGCAGGCGGGGTGTTGCCCGTGCGTGGGCCGCACGGATCTCGTGGTGTACGGCTTCGGTCTCCGCGATGCCGATGGTGATGCCGAGCAGCAGGTCGGCGAGGGTTGCCCGGCCAGGTGCCGTGGGGTCGAGCAGGAGGTCCACGAGAACGGGGTATGCCCTTGCCGACCCCGCATAGACGCTTCCCTGGTGGACCAGACAGTTGTGGAGGACGCCAACGGCCCGCTCGGCGCGATCCGGGTCCTCGCCACAGGCGTCGAGAAGCCACTTGAGGGTGTCCGCTCCGTCGCCGTAGGCGTGTTCGGCCCCGGTCCAGTCGGTGTCGTGCAGTTTGATCCGTGCCCGCATCGTTGCCTTCGTCCCCTCCGAGGTGTGCGGCGCACGGTCGCGCCATCGGTCGTCAAGGCTAGGGGCTTTCGTTCGGACCAGGCTCGGATCAGGCCGGATCAGCGGGCGGTGTCGGTGCCGTGATGCGGAAGGCAGGGAAGGGGGCCATGGGCGGATCCGCCTGGGAAATGAGCGGCAGAGTCCTCCCGGTACGCGGTACGGTGCGCCGATGTCAGCGATCAAGAAGTTCCAAGTCACCTTTGACTGCGCAGAACCTGAGCGTCTCGCTCGCTTCTGGTGTGAAGTGCTGGGGTACGTCATACCGCCGCCACCGGAGGGGTTCACCACCTGGGACGACTTCCACCGCACCCTGCCTCCTGAGAAGCAGGGATCGTGGTTCGCCTGCAGTGATCCCTCAGGCGTGGGCCCGCGCCTGTACTTCCAGCGCGTCCCCGAAGGCAAGATCGTTAAGAATCGGGTGCATCTCGACGTCCGAGTCGGCACCGGGCTCGTGGGGGACGAGCGCCTCGCCACGCTCGAAGCCGAGTGCGCACGACTGGTCGCGCTCGGCGCGACCCATGTGCAAACCCTGTATGCCGATGAGGAAAACGAGTCGTGCATCCCGATGCTGGACATCGAAGGCAACGAATTCTGTATCGACTGAGTACTCTCCGAGCCAGGGAGTCGCCTTGTGCTCCTCCTTCCGAGCCGGCAGTTCGGTCTGGCCGCGTTCACGGCGGTGTGGGATGAGCAGGCCGGTGCCCTGATGGCCGCCGTCCGCGAGGGCCGTAGCCCGGCCGACGGCGGCGTTTCTCTGGGAAAGCCCCTGGCCGCCCGAAGGCCGCCCGGCCCCCCACCCCGTCACTTCTTGTCGGCGCCTCCCTCCAACGCGCTCATCAGGAAGTCCCGCTGGAAGTACAGCAGTTGGGCGTTGACCGTGTCGTCGGCCGGGAGATGGGTGGCGCCGGGGAGGGGCAGCACGCTGTGGGGTTTGCCTGCTGCGAGTAGTTCGGCCGAGAAGCGGAGGGTGTGTGCGGCCGCCACATTGTCGTCCGCGAGGCCGTGGACCAGCAGCAGCGGGCGGCTCAGCAGATGGCCGTGGCCTATCAGGGAGGTGCGCTCATAGTTTTCGGGCTGCTCCTCCGGGTGGCCCAGGTAGCGCTCCTTCCAGTGGGTGTCGTACATCCGCATGTCGGTGGGCGGGGCACCGGCGACCGCCGCGTGGAAGATCTCGGGGTGGTACAGCACCGCGGCCGCGGCCAGGAACCCGCCGAAGGACCAGCCGCGGATCGCCACCCGTGTCAGATCCAGGTCGCCGCACTGCGCCGCGACCGCCTGTAGCGCGTCCACCTGGTCCTCCAGCGCCGGGCCGAGCTGGTCGCCATGAATGGTCTTGTCCCAGGCCGGGCCGCGGTTCGGGGTCCCGCGCCCGTCGACCGCCAGCACCGCGAACCCCTGCTCGGCGAACCACTGCGAGACACAGGTGAACCAGTCCCGGGCCCGTCCTACGACCTGAATGCCCGGCCCGCCGTACGGGTCGAGGAGTACCGGCAGCTTTCCGGTGCCCTCCTTGTGCCACGACGGCAGGTAGAGGACCCCGCGCAACTGGCGTTCGCCGAGCGTCAGATGGACCGGTCGCGGGGTGATCGACGGCTCCTCGGCGAGCGAGGTGAGGGTCTGGTACGGCGGGTCCTCGGCAGTCCCGGCAGCCCCGTCGCCCCGCAGTACGCCCACCTCGTTGCCCCGTGGGGTCAGGCCCGCAAGGACGAGCGTGCCGCCTTGCGCCGCCCCCGTATACCTGCCGGGCTCCCGGCTCAGCCTACGGAGGCCGTGGCCGGGCTCATGGCACCACACATGGGTCTCCAGCGGGTCGTCGCTCGCCGTGAAGAGCACCCGCTCGCCCTCGACCGCGAGGACCGCGCACAGCTGTAGCCCCTCCGGGGTGACCCGTTGGCCGCCGACGGTCAGATAGCGGGTGTCGCCCTCGTCATCGGGGAGCACCAGGGCGCCCGACGCCGTACGGGCCGGGGTGCCCGTGATGATCTCCACCCAGGCGGGGTCGGTCCGCTCATGGAGCACTTCGGTGGCGCCGGTCTCCGGATCGACCGCGAGCGTGCGCATGATGCGCTGGTCGCGGCTCTGCACGGTGAGGAACGGACCGTGCGCGTCCCAGCCGGCCGCCACGACGTACTCGTACGCCTTACGGTCCCACTCCACCTCGACCCGCTCGCCCTCCAGCGAGAGGAGCTCCAGGGTGACCTCCGCATTGGCGGTGCCGGCCGCCGGGTAGCGGATCGCCTGCGGCGGCTTCGTCGGGTCGGCCGGATCGCTGAGGTAACGCCGTTCCACGGGGCTGGTGTCGACCCTGGCCACCATCAGGTGGCGGCTGTCCGGCGCCCACCAGTAGCCGCGCGACCGATGCATGGATTCGGCGGCGGCGTACTCGGCGAGACCGTAGGAGATCTCCGGGTCCTCCGCACGGGCCAGTTGGCGGTCGGCGCCGGTCAGATCGACGATGTGGAGGCAGCGGCGGCTCACATAGGCGATGTACCGGCCGTCGGGGGAGGGGCGGGGGTCGACCACCGGACCGGCCGCGGGGACGGAGAACGGTGTGCCGCCGTCGGTACGCACCGCCCACAGGGCCCCGGACAGCGCGAACGCCACCAGACGGGCGGCATCATCCGTCGCGTATGACACCACTCCCACCGACCGCTCACGGGCGCGCTCCCGGCGCAGCCGCTCCTCCTCGGGGACCACCCCGGAACCGGCCCCTACCAGGAGCGTCGGATCGGCCAACAGCTGTTCCGTGCCCTCCTCGTACTGCCACAGCCGGCCTACCGGATCGGTGCCCGAGCCCGTGCGGAGGAAGAGCACCCGGTGGCCGTCGGGGGAGACGGTGAAATGCCTGGGAACGCCCAGGGAGAAGCGGCGGGTGCGGGCGAACTGGCGGGGAAAGTCAGCGGAGTTCGTGGACTGCTCGGACATCAGGGTGCTGCTGTGCAAGATGCTGTCCTCCAGATGCTGAGGGTGTTCCGGTCTGCGGCGGTCCCGGGGCGCGGCAAGCCCTGGGTGCAACCTAGGCATATTTCGGATTCAGGGAAAAGGCCTGGCTGTGAGGTGTGGATCGGTGCAGCGCTGAGCGCCGGTAGGTAACCGGGTGCAGCGGGATGAAGAGCCGGCGACGGGACGAGGCCGTGCCGTGGTGGTGCAGATGCCGCCGTGGCTGTGGATAAGTGCGGCAGCGGTGGATGGGACCGGCCGCGGCGGCCGAGGGCGGGACCGGCCGTGATCAGCTCGCGTACAGCTCAGGGCGGCGGTCCCTGAGGTAGGTCGTGGTGCGGCGCGCCGAGGCCAGTGTGGTGGGGTCCACCGTGCCGAACAGCAGTTGGTCCCCGCCGGAGGAGGCGGCGGGGTCGAGGTACTCCACCGTGCCGTCCGGGGCGGCGATCGTGGTGCGGCCGCAGAAGCGGAGGCCGCCGTGCTCGCCGGTCCAGTTGGCATAGGCGACGTAGAGCTGACTCTCGAAGGCGCGGGCGGGCACGAGGGTCCGGGCGACGAAATCCCAGGGGCTCATCAGGCCCGTGGGGACCAGCAGCAGATCCGTGCCCGCGAGCGCGTGGGCCCGTACGGCCTCGGGGAACTCGACGTCGTAGCAGATCAGCATGCCCACCGTCAGGCCGTCCAGGGAGGCCTGGACCACGCCGCTGTCTCCAGGGGTGAACAGCTCGTGCTCGGCCCGGCCGTAGAGATGTGCCTTGCGGTAGACGGCCAGCGGCTGCCCGTCCCGGCCGACGAGCCGTACCGCGTTGTAGAGGTGTGCGCCGTTCCGCTCGGGCCAGCCGTGCGCCATCGCGATCCCGGCTTCCCGGGCGATCTCGGAGACCGCGGTGCACTGCGGGCCGTCCGCGGTGCCGGCCGACTGCGCGAGGGCAGCGGGCTGGAGCGGATAGCCGCCGAGGGTCATCTCGGGAGCGAGCAGCAGCTCGGCGCCCTCGGCGGCCGCCTTTCCCGCGGCGTCCCGCAGCCTGTTGAGGGTCTGCGGGAAGTCCGTCGGGCCACAGACGGTCTGAAGGCAGGCGATCTTCACGGCGTACGTCCTCCGGGGGTGACACCCGCCGGCGGCGACCTCACCGGCCGCGGGCCCGGGCGAGATGCTCCAACTGCCGCTTGTCCGGCTTGCCGTTGCGGTTGAGCGGGAAGTGTTCGAGCACGACGACCCGGTCGGGGTGCTCGTAGGCCGCCAGCATGCCACAGAGCCGCTCGCGCCAGTACGCGTCCTGCTGGCCCTTGTCGTCCTCCACGAAGAAGACGAGCTGGGCGCCCCGCCGCTCGTCGGGCAGGGCGACGATCCTGACCGAGCAGCCCTGCGCCGCCACACCGCGTTCGATCAGTTCGGGGTAGAGGGTGTACCCCTTGCGGTGCACCGCGTATTTGCGGCCGAGGACGATCAGATTGCCGTCCGCGTCCAGCCGGCCGAGATCGCCGGTGCGCTGCCAGCCCTGGGGGGCGGGCTGGAGGGTGCCGTCCTCGGCGAGGTACCCCTCCAGTGCGTCGGGGGTATTCACCTCCACCTCGCCGGGCTCGCCCGCGGGGACCGCCCGGCCCTCGTCGTCGACGACGCGCACCTGGATGCCGTCCATCGCCTGCCCGCACGCCACCGGGTTGTCCGGCGTCGCGAAGGCGATATTGCCCAGTTCCGTGCTGCCGTAGCTGTCCAGCAGCGGCCGCCCGAACTCCGCCTCGTACTGGCCGACCAGCGGATCGTCCAGCGGCGCCGCGCCGACGCAGAACATCCGCGCCCCCGCCAGCCCGGGGCGCAGACTCGGCTTCCGCGAGGCGAGGTTGAGCATGCTGCGGTAGCTGGACGGTGTGGCGTCGATGACCGTGGCTCCTGACTCCTCCGCCATCAGGAGCGCGCGGTCCAGCCGCCGGTACGGGGCGATCACCAGCGAACACCGCTTCAGCCAGGCGATCAGCACCATGGAGAGGCCGTACTGGTGGGCGAACGGCAGCAGCGGCAGCAGGACGTCGTCCTCCCGGTGCCCGACCTGCGCCGCGTTCCGTTCGAGGTTCTTCAGGAACTTGCGGCCCGACTTGACCACACCCTTGGGGGTGCCGGTCGAGCCGGAGGTCCACATGATCAGGCCGTCGGGGAGCTCGCACCAGGCGTCGACGGTCAGCCGCTCGCCCGCGACCTGCCGGCCGGCGGCGGACACCAGCAACTCGTAGAGGTGCACGGCTTCCTGGTTGCTGTCGAGCGGCGAGTCCTCGTCACTGAGGACCAGCTTCGTACCGGTCCGCAGGATGATCCGCCGGGTCGGCTCCGCATGCTCCTGCTGGTCGACCAGCACGATCGAGGCGCCTATGTGCATCAGCCCGAGCAGTGTCGCCACCCAGGCGGGCGAGTTGCCGGCCTTGAGCATCACCCGGTCTCCTGGGCCGACGCCCCGCTCGCCGAGCACCTGCGCGATGCGGAGTGCGCCGTGCTCGAATTCGGACAGGGTCCGCACCGAGTCAGGGGCAAAGATCTTTGCGTTCACTGGTCGCACGCTTCCTTCCTCGTGGGCAGACCTCATATGCGGCATCACTACGGAAATCCAGCGGGAGCCGCCCAGCCGACAGGGCAGGGCACGTGCCTCACCTACGGCGAGTCTGGAAGCGGGGGCGCGGGGAGGGAACCCTTATCCGCACCCCTAAGGTCCCTTCTCTTGCCGCCCCGGACTCGGGGCGTTCCGGCCGGAATTCCGTTGCGGGCCGGGCCCACCAGGGACGTTGCGCAGGGCGCACCGCGGGTATCGGCGCCGCTGAGAGAAGGCGTCCGGCGAACGCGGGCGGGGGCGGACGTGGGCGGGGGAGTGGTGTGTGCGCGGTCGCGTTCGCCGTGGCGTTCGAGGTGCGGCGGGACGGCAGCATGCTCGATCTTGGTTTCGCGGGGCAATTCCGCCTGCCGGTTTTCCTCCGTGTTCACCTTCCTGCCCGGCGGGCGCGATACGTCGCGTCGCGCCCCACCTCGGTAATTCCTTTCGGCCATCTTCCGCCGCACCGGCTCAGGTGCCCGTGCACCGCCCCTGGCCTCCTTCGTGGTGCCACCCGCGGGGACGCCGGGCCTGCGGGGTGAACTGACTTTTCCGGGTTACTCACAGGTCAGTTCTTCTACTTACTCTGGGTAGCGCCTCGTGTGCGTGTGTCAAGGCGGGGTCAAGCGCCGCCACGCCAACTTCCTTCGCTCCGCTGCGGATTGTGCCGAGGGCTGAGGCGGTCACAGTGTGATGGTGCGGAGAAGTGCCTGCCGGCCGTTGGTGTCCACGTAGTGCCGCTCGTCCGTCGAGGCGGGTGCGGGAGTTTCGGCCCGTGGGCTGCGCTGATGGTGCGCGACCCCAATTGGTTGCTCAAGCGCACTTTTACGTGACTCATACTCAGGAGGCCTTGTGGAAGGCGCAGGAGGCCGAGAGGTGTGGTTGGTGCGTCGTGTGAACATCTGACGGCGCCGGGTCGTCGACCGCCGGGTGGAAGCGGTTGTTCCGCTGATTGAACGGGGGGTTCCGGATGGTTCGGCCGGTTCGTATCTGCGCAGGTAGTGGCAATGAGAACTGCGGAATAATGAATTCCGTGACGGTGTACCGGCTCCCGGAACCTGAAATTCCGCGGCAGTTGGGACCGGATCGGATTCCGCAATCCGCGCGAATGGAACGGTGGTCGGTGGCGTACACTTAGCGGCCTCCATGTGACTGCCGTCACACCGGACCGGCTTGAACCCCAGGGGTGTGATCGTTCATATTATTGACTGTAGTGTCTTTGCGACATGAAAACGCCGACTTTAACGCCTCTTGATGTTCTCTGATGTGGATTTCAAGTGTGCGTTTTCTGCATTCGGGAGGTCGTGATTTCTCGCTGAAAATCCGCTTTCCTGGTGCTTGCGAGCGGGAAAATCCACCCTGCGTTGAGTGTCATACGGCGTGGAATGGTGTCTCCGGAGGCGACGTCGTCTTCTTGCTTTTTGTGATTCTTGAAATGCGATATTGACTCCTGAGTCAAGTTTTACAACGTTGGTTGACAACGTTTGCCTAATTTGCTTCGCCGGTCAGATTTCACCCGCGCAATCGGGGTGGAAGCCAGGCGGCGGGAAGATGTTGATGACGATGAGCGCTCCGGTGAGGGGTGTGGTACTCGCGCCGTCCGGCACTGCCGTCGTTCAAGTGAGTCTTGTGGGGAATGTGCATTGCCTCGGGCAGGAGAGGTGCGCCCGGGGTTCTTCTTCGGGGAGGAAGAGCTGCATGGGGTTAGTGGAACGAGAAGCAGTGATGTCGGAGCTACGCGCCGCATTGAGCGACAGTGCCAAAGGGTGCGGCAAGGTAGCGGTGATACGAGGGGGAATCGCCAGCGGTAAGACTGCCCTGCTCAGGGCGTTCGAGAAGCATGCGGTGGCCGCCGGCGCCACGCTGCTGCGGGCCTCGGGCGCGCCCAGTGAGCAATCGCTCCGCTTCGGTGTGATCGAGCAGTTCCTCAGCGGGGCGACCGCCCGGCCGGAAGCCACCGAATCGCTGTCCCACCTGTCGGGCCTGACCACGCCCCAGGTGGGGGGCGAAGCGCCGTCCTCTGCGCAGTCCGGGACCAGGGCCGCGCACGACCTGTGCGTCGGGCTGCTCGAACTGAGCAGGCAGGGGCCGTTGGTGATCACTGTGGACGATCACCAGTTCGCTGACAGCGCCTCGCTGCAAGTGCTGACGTACCTCCAGCACCGGATCGGCACCGCGCGGGTGATGCTGCTGCTCAGCCAGGGGACCGAAGCGCCGTCCGAGCTGGTGGCGGAGGCGCTGCGGCAGCCGTACTCGCGGCAGTTCACGCTGTCCCCGTTGTCCCCGGAGGGGGTCGGGCAGCTGCTCACGCAGCGGCTGGACTCCCTGGTCGCCGATCAGCAGGCACCCGGCAGTTTCGCCGTGACCGGTGGCAACCCCCTGCTGACGCATGCCCTGATCGACGACAGTCTGGCGCCGGACCAGGAGGCGGCCGCCGGAGCGGCGGTCGAACCGGTCGCCGGGCAGGCCTTCACCAGGGCCGTGCTGGCGATCCTGCGCCGCGGCGGCCCGCAACTCCTGCGGACGGCGCGGGCGGTCGCGGTGCTCGGCGAGTTCGCCGCCCCCGCGCTGCTGGCCCGATTCCTGGACGTGCGGCCGTCGGTCGTGGGCGGTGCGCTGGAAACCCTGGAACTGGCGGGGCTGACCACCGACGCCCAGTTCCGCTACCACGGCACCCGGACCGCCGTACTGGACGAACTCACACCCGAGGAGCGTTCCGCACTGAACCGCCGCGCGGCCGAGCTGCTGCACCACGAGGGCGTGGCGCCTTCGGATGTGGTGGGTTACCTGCTGGCCGCCGGTGAGGCCGACGAGCCGTGGGCCGTCCGGGTGCTGCATGCCGCCGCCGACCAGGCGCTGGCCCACGCGGAGCAGGCGCTGGCGGGCGGCAAGGTGGCGGAGGCCGTGCAGTACCTGGAGTTCGCCAGCCGCTCCTGCGGCGACGAGCACAAGCGCGCCATGCTCACCGCCCGGCTCGCCTGGGTGCAGTGGACGATCAGCCCAGCGGCCGCGACCCGGCACCACGGGCCCTTGCAGACGGCGCTGGAGAAGGAGCTGCTCAGCGGCCGTGAGGTGATGCGGCTGGTCCGTTCCCTGGCATGGCACGGCCGCCCCAACGAAGCGGTGCGCGCGCTGGAATGCCTCGACGCCCTGCCCGAGGGCGACAGCTCCCGCGATCCGGCCGAACGGAGACTGACCCGCCAGTGGCTCGCCCGCTGGTATCCGCAGATCTTCGCCCAGGTCGAACGGCACGCCGCGATGGCCGAACCCATGAGTTCCCCGGGCCCGGTGCGCCGGCCGCACACCGCCGTTCTTCCTCGTGGCACCGCATCCGCCGCGGCCGTGGACGGGCCCGAGCAGGTGCTGCAACGGGCCCGGGTCCGGGAGACTCCGCTGGCATCGGTGATCTCCGCGCTGCATGAACTCCTCGCTGCCGAGCGGTTCGAGCGCGCGATGTACTGGTGCAATGAGCTGCTCCAGAAGGCCGAGGGCCAGCACGCCGCCGCATGGCGCGGGGTGCTGCTGGACACCCGGGCCGCGGTCAGCCTCCGGCTCGGTGATCTCGCCGATGCGGAACAGGACGCGTGCAGCGCCTTGACGGCCCTCTCCGCGCGGAGCTGGGGCGTGGCGATCGGTTCCCCGCTGTCGCACGCGATACATGCCGCGACGATGCGCGGCCACTTCGACCGGGCCGAGGCACTTCTCCACCAGATGATCCCGCAGTCCATGATGGACACCCGTTACGGGCTCCAGTACCGGACGGCGCGGGGGCATTTCCATCTCGCGACGGACCGGCCGCATGCCGCGCTGGAGGATTTCGAGGCGGTGGGTGATCTCGTGGTCAAGTGGAAGCTTGATCACCCGATGACGCTGCCCTGGCGCGGGGACCTGGCCCAGGCCCTGGTCCGGGTGGGGCAGACCGACCGGGCCAGGGAGCTCATCAAGGATCAACTACGCATGATCGGGCCGGACTCCACCCGGATGCGCGGGATCTCCCTCGGCATCCTCGCCTCGGTCAGCGACCTCAAACAGCGACTGCCGCTGCTCGGCGAGGTCGTCGATCTGTTGCAGGCCGGCGGGGACCGCTACCAGCTGGCCCAGGCGTTCGTCGAACTCGGTCAGGTCTGGCAGATCCTCGGCAAACTGGACCGCGCCCAGCTGATCCGGCGCCGCGCGCTGCAACTCGCCAAGAGCTGCCATGCCGAGCAGTTGTCCCATCAGCTGCTCGCCACCAGGGAGCCGCTGAACAGTGAGCCGGCCACGAGCCAGTGGGAGGACGCCGAGGGCATGGCCGTGCTGAGCGAGGCCGAGCGCCGGGTGGCCGCGCTCGCCGCGCTGGGGCGGACGAACCGGGAGATCGGCCGGAAGCTGCACATCACCGTGAGCACCGTGGAACAGCATCTGACGAGGGTGTACCGGAAGCTGAACATCAAGCGCCGGGCGGATCTGCCGGTCGGGCTCCCGGCGGACATCGCGGATATCGCCTGACGGGCGGGCACACGGCCCCAACCGCTGGGCGCAATATGGGAGTCGAAGCCGCGTGCCGCTACGGGCGCGGCGGGCGGCTGCCTCAGACATCGGCGCGCAGACACACCGTGTCCAGTGGAACGTCCAGCGGCTTGAGCGTTCCGCAGGGCGGTGCGTCGGCGTCCCGGTCGGCCGGGTCGGGCAGCGCCAGCGTGCCGTCCTCCTGGGGGCGGGCGAAGGTCACCCCGTGCGCGCCGACGGCGTCCGCCAGCTCGATCAGCCACCGGGTCGCGGCGTTCCCCGGCGGGGGCGGGATGACGCGGGTGTACAGCTGGGTGGGCAGCCCTGCCGCGGCCATGGCACGGGTACCGGAGACCAGGCGTCTGAGTCGGTGCTCGCGCTCGTCGGGCCGTAATCGGTGCCGTCCGGTGACCGCGGTGTCCACGCAGATGCGCAGTGCGTCGACACAGTCGGCGAGCGCTTCGGCATGGCGCTCGGCCGGGCAGCGATCGGTGGTGAGGCTGACCGTGCAGCCGTCGTCGGTGAGGTGGCCGGCGATATCGGTGAGATCGGGGGTGGGCAGCGGATCGACCTCGTGCAGGTCCACGGTGAGCAGTCCGGCGCAGGCCAGCGCGCGCGCCGCCCGGCGGTGCACGGAGTCCGCGGGCACCCACGCTGGGGACGGGTCGTGCTGCACCACCGGGGACCAGCACACCCCGAGGGCCGACGAGCCGCCCAGCGCTGCCAGGTCGGCCACGGGGTGCGCGGCGACCTCACTCGCCCGCAGCATCGTGCGGCCCACCGTGATCAGTTGGTCCCGGTGGTGGGTCGTACCGGTCAGGGGGTCATGCACGACGAGGTGACCGGCGCAGACGCCCACGCCGTAGACCCGGGCCGGTGCGACGGCTGCACCGCGCGACGACCGCATCGAATACCTCCTGGCGATGAGGGAGGGGAGTCGGTATGGACCTTTGCGCATCGTGAATCGTCGTATGCAGAAAATATGCCGTGGCGGTCCATTCCGTGAATCAAGCTACGGCTACACGACGGGTGGAGCTACCTCTACCCCGGTTACCCGATATCTCATTCCTTACCGCGGAGAGATGATCCCAACTCCGCGGGCAAAGTGCCGGCGGCGGCTTCACCTGGCCCTCCTCGGAGGGGCCAAGGCGCCTTTTCCAGCCAGGTGTTGGGACTTGTGGCGCAGTGCGGCGGGGATCCGGAAGTCCGTGCGGAAGGGGCCGATCCGCTACGGGGCGCGGCTCGGATATGCCACGGATCGCGGATAGCGCGCGGGCGCCGGGAATTGAGGATCGATTCCCGGCCAATGGCCCCCTATTGCGGCCAGGGGTGTCGGCCAAAAGAAACCGGGAACCGCTGCCTCCGGTCGGTATTGTGGCAGGCGGCGAACGCTCCCGCCGGGGGCATCGGAAACACGGGGAGAGCGATGTTCGGACGGCACCTCTGGGCGCCCCTGCGCGGCCTCGTGCTCTTCGGGCTGGGACTCACCGCCGGCCCGATGCTGGCCGCCGTCGGCCTCGGCACGCTGTTCGGCATCCAGTCGCTCGCCCAGTGGTACCGCGATCCGCTCAATGTCTACCGCACCCTCGCCGGCCGCTGGTGCGGGGTGGACATCCCGGTGCCGTACCAGCCCCCGCCGCCGCCCCCCGAACCCGAACCCGACGGCTGGTACCGCTACAAGAACCGGCTCTACCTGACCCCGAAGAAGCTCTCCTACGAACGGCGCTGGGACTGGCTGGTGAAGGACCCGGCCACCTCCCGGGACATCCTGTGGATGCTGATCAACCCCGTCGCCGGCAGCCTCACGGCGCTGCTGCCGCTCACCCTGGTCGTGGTGGGCGCCACCGCCCCGTGGTACTGGCCCGGACACCCCGGGATCACCGTCCCGGTCGCCGTGGCGACGGCCCTGGCCGGCTTCGGCTTCGGGCCGGTCCTGCTCCATCTGCACGGCCGCTGGACCTGCCAACTCCTCGCGTCCGCCGCCGACTCCGGAATACGCCGTGCACTGATCCGGATCGGCCGTGGGGGACTCGCCACCTGGCGGCTGGCCCTGACCGCCGGACTCGCGGTCGCCGAACTGGCCGCCGCCCTCATGCATCTGCTGGCGATGGTGCCGATCCTGCTGTGGGCCTGGCCGACCGTGCTGGTCGCCGGCCGGCAGCTCACCTCCTGGCGCCGGCAGCAGATCC
>Ga0207426_1000590_pt1 | contig 47972 bp, 44 predicted proteins | sample AraplaMF_Cvi_mMS_FD_184265 | JGI IMG/M metagenome (GOLD analysis project Ga0207426, IMG submission 184265) | Arabidopsis root microbial communities from the University of North Carolina, USA - plate scrape MF_Cvi_mMS (SPAdes) (version 2) | ecosystem: Host-associated > Plants > Roots > Endosphere... | reverse complement strand
AACATTCGCGAGAAGCGCCTTGCTTTCACCGCGTTGCTGCGTCAGCAGCAGAGAAACGAGATTATGAAGAACCTTTTTCGTTTCGTCAACCGGTTTTTTTAGCATCGCCTGAAAAACCCTGCTGACTCTACGACCGCGCCGTTTCTGCCGCGGCCCCGTTGCGTCGCATCCAACTGCCTGCTGCTCAACGAGGACGCGAATCTTAGGCCATCCCGCGCCCCGTGACAAGGGTATGGCGCAAAGTTTTTTCGAAATCGACCAGAACAATCATTCTTCCCGCGCCTTCTCTATTCGCCCCACAGGATCTGCAGGTTTTCCGCCCGTCCTCGCGGCCAGCTCGCGAGCATCGGGCGAACCGATCGTCCAGTCGTGCAGCACCGTATAAGCCACGGCGAGAAGCGTCGGCCCAATAAACACGCCGAGGAAGCCAAACGCGAACGCGCCGCCCAGAATGCCGAGCATCACGAGAATCAGCGGCATGTCGCTGCTCTTGCCGATCAGGATAGGCTTGACGACGTTGTCGGACATGCCCACCACTATCACGCCCCACACCACGAGAAAGATCGCCCATCCCGTTTCGCCGCCGTGATAAAGCCAGATCGCGGCGGGCAACCACACCACGACAGGGCCACCGGGAATCACCGAAAGAAAGAACGTCGCGAGTCCGAGCAACGCCGGCGTCGGCACGCCGGCAATCCAGCAGCCGAAGCCAGCCAGCACGCCCTGCACCAGCGCCGTCCCGAGGATGCCGTACACCACGCCCTTCACCGTGCTGCCCGCCAACGCCAGCAGATAGTCGGCGCGCTCGCCGGCGATGCGCCGCATGCCCGCATTGAGCCATGCTGCCGCGCCCTCACCGCCCGTATAAAAGAAGAAAGTGAGAATGATGCTGAGCGCAAGCAATCCCAGCCCATGCGTGACAGCAAGCGCCGCTGCGAGAACCCACTTGCCTGCCGGCGCGGCCAGCACGCGCAGTTGCGCAACCATCTCCGAATTGCTGCTGGTTACGCGTTCCCAGAACGATTCGATACTCGAACCGACGAGCGGAATTCGCGCAACCCAGTCGGGCAGATCAGGCAGGCCTGAATCCGTCAGCCTCTGGACCAGCGCGGTGATGTCCTTGGCGTGCGCGCCCAGCGCGAAGCCCGCGTAGACAAAGGGCCCCAGCACGACGACCAGAATGATGAGTACGATCAGCGTCGCCGCCCACTTGCGCCGCCCGCCCAAAGTCTGCGACAGCTTGCAATACAAGCCCCACGAGCTATAGCTGAGAATCGCGCCCCACAGCAGCGCGGTCGTGAACGGCGCCAGCACCAGCAGCGAGCCGCCGACCAGCAGCAGCAACGCAAACACGGCAGCCAGCCGCTCGATCAGTTGGTCCGACTTCACCATGCATCACCCCCGATACGATCCCGCACTGACCAGAACGACCGTCGCGCAAACACCGAAACGTCTGCAGAACGAGTATAGGAAAGCTCTGGCGAAAGCCGCGACCGCAACAAAAAACACCAACGGACAGCCGCCGCAAGCAAGCCCCTCACAGACTGAGAAGCCCACACTGCGGGTGATTCGCTGCCAGCAGTGCGTGTCGATAATATGTCGACGAATAAACGACTAGAATATATGGTTCTCTGCACACAACCTCCGGATTTATGCGCTCGCGAATCGCCAAACGTCTCCCTCCCGATGCCGACAAGCTGGTCGGTCTGTCGCTCGCGCTCTTCGCGTCGGGCAGCCGCACCGAAGACCGCTTCTGGGAATCCAAGCTCGACGCACTGCTCGCGAAAATAGTCCGCAACGGCAACCAGACGACGCTCGACGCCGCACTCGACCATCTGCAGCAGAATCATCCGGACGCTTACGGCGCCCTTGCCGACATGGCCGAAACGCATAGCGAGTCGCTGATCGTCGAGCAGGACGGCGTCCAGTACGAAGCGCTGCTGATCGCCGCGCCCGTGCTGGCCTGGACGCGCTACGCCATTCCGTCGGGCTCGCTCAAAGGCGACGCGGCCGACGCACTGCGCGCCCATCTGCAGGCACATGTGCTTGCAGCCGACACGCGTGTCGCGATGGCGCCCTTTATGTATAGCATCGACCAGTTGCCGCGTCATCACGTCGAAACCTGGCGCCTCGCGCAGCAACTCGCGCAGGCCGCCGTCGGCGGCGGCAACGCGAAGATCAACTTTGGCGAACTGCCGGAAACGTCGCCCATTCTGGCCGATCCGCGTTTCGTGCTGGCCGTCGTCGCCGCGCCCGTCGGCGCGCCGGTGTTCCGCTGGCAGGAAGAAGAAGGCGGCTCGCGCATCGAGCGCGGCCAATGCCTCGAGCAATGGGCCACGCAAGGCGGCGCCAATCTGGCTGTCGTGCTACCCGGCTGCGAGTTCGAATGCCTGTTGCCGGACGCCTATTACTCGGCCTGCCGCGACGCCGACGAGCGTGTGCGTCCGCACACCGTTCGCACCGCGGTGCGCTACCTGTTCGACACGATCGGCGCGACGCCCGACGAACTGCGCGCCGTCGTCGCGGGCTTCGGCGAGCGCCGCATCGACGAGTATCGGATCGGCTTCACGCGTCGCGGCAGCAACGACGTGATCTACGGCGTCGTGTGGCCGCTATACGGCCGCGAGAACGGCGACCCGGGCATCGACGAAGAACCGCAAGAAGCAATGTCGGCGGAAGGTCCGCTGGAAGACATCGTCGCGCTGCTGAAAGAAACGGGCATCACCGATATCCGCCGTCACGCGGGCCGTTTCGAGCCGGAATATTGTGACGACTGTGGCGTCCCGCTTTATGCGGATCCGCTCGGCGAGATCGTTCACGCCGAAATGCCGGAAGATGCCGAGCCCGCTCAGCCACATTTCCACTGATCACTTGAGAGTTTTCTCTGCATCGAATCAAGCCCCGCCGCGTGCGGGGCTTTTTTCATGGCACTCGTCCTATGCCACCTGGACAGGCCGCCACGCGACTGGGAATTTGTCATCATCGACACGATGGTGCATCGCCGCGCGACGACGAAATCGTTGCGTGTATCGCGCCGCCACGACCGATCGATCAGGAGGCAATGCATGCGATTTTCAGTATTCAACTCGGACGCCGAACGCAGGGAAGGACTCAAGACACTCTTACGGCAGATCGACCGGCAGGCACGGTTCGGCGAAGCACAAGACTGGCCACAGGTCGAGCGCACGCTGCGCCGCCTGCAACCGGATCTGCTGCTGATCGACTGGGAGGACTGGATGTCGCCCCTCGACGCCCGCACGTTGCTCGCCAACCATCCCGGCCTGCCCGTCGCCGTGCTGGTCGACGACATCACGCCCGCCCATGTGCGCGCGTTCGTCGAGAAAGGCGTGCTCGGCGTGATTCCGCGCTCCACCGATCCACGCGTGATCGTGCGCGCGCTGGAAATGGTTTTGCTGGGCGTCCACTACATCCCCGCGGGTGCCCTTTCGTTCGACGCACCCGTGCCATCCGGAAAGCTCGCGCGCCCATTGAACGACGCGCGCCCGCTCGAACTGGTCGCGCCGCAAAAGCGGCCACGCCTGGGCGGCGGCCTTTCGCCGCGGCAAGAACAGATCATGCGCTGCGTGCACATGGGCAGTACGAATAAAATGATTGCTCGCGCGTTGGGCATCAGCGAGGGCACCGTGAAAATCCATCTGGCGACGATCTTCCAGCAACTGGGCGCACCGAACCGCGCCGCTGCCGTGGCAATCTACAACGGCTGGCTCACGGCGCAACTTGAAGTGCTGCGCAGCGGACACAATCGCATCCAGCGGCCCGCGCGCGTGACATCCAACGTTGCGCCATTGCGCCAGCGCAAGCCGCGAACGTTCCGCTATCCGTTGCCTGCCAACGACACTGCCGGCGCACTGCCGATGGCCGCCGAAGCGACGACGCCCTACGACACGCGGCGCAAGCGCCCGGAATGCGACGACGGCGCGATGTAGAGATGCAAAGAATGTAAAGGTCGAAAGGAATCCACTGCGAATAGACATAAATCATCGCTGGCATGGAATCCGCTCACACGTTTCGCTATTCAACGAGTAATATGAAGACATGGGTTTCCTCTACACACCGCTTCCGTTGTGGGTCGCTGTCGGTGGCTGGATCGCCGCTGTGGCTTTGCTCGCGCTCGCGCTCTGGAAAAACCCGTTCAAGCGCTTGCAGGAACCCGTGCTCCAGCATGTGTGGCTCGCCATCATCGTCGCCGTATCGGTGCTATGGGCGACCAACGCATGGCTCGAAGATGGCACAGTGATTCACCTGCTCGGTGCAACGCTCGTCGTCACGCTATTCGACTGGGGCCTTGCACTCATCGCGATGGCCATCGTGACCGGGCTTGCTGCCGTCGTCTTCGACGCGCCGTGGCAAGGCATCGCACTCACCTTCCTCGTGTTCGGCGCCGTGCCCGTCGGCGTATCGACGCTCCTGCAACGCGCGAGTATCGCGTGGCTGCCGCGCAATCTCTTCATGTTCATCTTCGGCCAGGGCTTCGTGTCGCCCGCCATTGCCGTCACGGTGGCATCGGCCGTTGCGTTGGCAACGCATATCGCGCTCGCCGGCGGCTCGATGTCGGTGATCCCGGCCGGCTATGCATTTAGCGTGTTCCTGCTTGCGTCGGGTGAATCGTGGTTCACGGGTATGTCGACGGCGTTGATCGCCGTTTATCGACCCGCGTGGGTCACGACATATGACGTGCGCCGCTATCGCCTCGGCGGCCCGCGCACCTGATCCCTCAATTGCACTGCAACGGCATCGAGATGAATGCGCCCGTCCGGCGCGTTCGCTCATGCATGCAACATCCGCCTATCTATCGCTCGTTGAGCCTTCGCACCACGACACGAGAAAATATTTGTGCCAGGATTGAACTCCTTCCTGCAGACGGGCATCTTATGTGCCAGACGTCTTCACAGCATTGAACATAGATAGATGGATCGCACCAACGCACCGCGCCGATTGCCGCGGTTGGTCGGCCGGTTGGCGGTGTGGGTTGCGAGCGCATCGCTCGCATGCTCGCTGCCTGCCCTCGCCGATCAACTCGGGCAGCACAACGACCTCGTCAGCAAATTCATCAACGATATGCACGCCGATCCGCTCGTTGCGGATTGCGCCGCGCATGGCGACTTCGTCGCAAGCACCTCGACGGCTTTTGATCACGTCGAGTTTCCACCCAGTTCATTCGACAGCGCACACTCGGCCGTCACGCCCTGGAACGATTCGTTCGACGAAGGCAAGCAGAAGGTCAAGGTCGACAGTGTCGTGACCGTCGAAGGCCTGGGCGTGCCGCAAGGCGGCGGCGACCCGGCGCAACTCAAATTCCGCTGCGGCTACGTCGGCGCGCAGATGCTCGCGTTCAGCTGGAACGACCCGGTGCCGCCTTTGCGCGCGCGAAGCGCCGCGTCGTCGGGCTCGAACACGGCGAAGGGCAAGCACGCCGTCAGCGGCAAGGGTTCGAAGAAGAACTCGGGCAAGTCGACGAAAGGCACGACGAACAAGTCGGGCAACAAGAAGTCAGGCAAATCGTCAGGCAAGGCCGTGACGACCAAGAGCAGCGCCGCGAAGACCAACGCTAAAACGAGCGCGAAAAAATCGACCACGAAGAAGGCGCATTGACTCACGCCCTCGCCTGATCCGAACAGCGCGTCAGGCAATTCACGCGAGCAACAAAAAGGCGAGGCCACGCATCATGCGTGGCCTCGCCTTTTTACATACCTTTACCGTGCGTCAACGATACACGTCAGGCAAACGTCTCCATATGCCAGAGAATCGCCTGCAGCATCGACGCACCGAGCGACGCGCTGCGCTCGCCGTTCCAGCCCACGCGCTCATCGGGCAGATTGGCGTTGTCCTTGAACGGCATCTCCAGCGTCAGCGACAGGCAACCGAACTCGTTGCCGATGTACTTCGACGCGAGCTTGAGCGCATCCTGGCGATACTTGCTCGCTTCATAACCGTACTTGTCCTGGAAATCGGGACTCGCGCGCTTGAAGTTTTCGATGAACGCCGTCTGCTCCTGGCGTTGGCGGTCGGTGAAGCTCGGCAACATCTCCGAGCCCGCCACGAACACATACGGCAGCGCTTCGTCGCCGTGAATGTCGAAGAACAGATCGCAGCCCGTCGCATGAATCGCGTCGCGCACGAGCAGCACTTCGGGGCTGCGCGCGGCATCCGGTTCCATCCATTCGCGATTCAGGTTCGCGCCGGCCGCATTGGTGCGCAGATTGCCGTGCACGCTGCCGTCCGGGTTCATGTTCGGCACGATGTAGAAGTCGGCGTAATCGAAGAGTTTGCGCGCGACGGGATCGCCCGACCAGTCGCCCCACCCCGCGAGCCGCTTCACCAGACCTTCGACGAACCATTCGGCCATCGTCTCACCCGGATGCTGGCGCGCGATGATCCAGACGGTCTTCTTGGGCTTCAGCGTGCCGTCTTCGAGCAAGGTCGGCGCACCCAGCGTCAGCAGCGACATCGGCCGGCCTTCGACCGTCTTGCCCAGCTCCGTCAGCGCCGCATGCGGCATCTGCTGGACAGCGCCGAGAAATTCCGAGTGGCGCTCTTCGCTATACGGCTCGAAGTACGCGTAATAGATGCGGTCGAAATCGGGCGTGTGATCGATGGTCAGCACGCGCCCGTCATACGAGGTCGGCACGCGAAACCAGTTCACGCGGTCATAGCTCGCGCACGCCTGATAGTTGCGCCAGCCGTCGGCGAATGCGCAATCGGCGGCATTCTCGAACGTCATCACGCAGCGCTCGCCGCGCGCGCCCGACAAGCGGAAATAGAACCACTGCGCAAAGTCGGCATGGCTGTCCGGGCGCACGCGCAAGCGGATATTGTCGGCCTGTGCACAGGACAGGACTTCGATCGCGCCTGCGTCGAAATTGCTGGTAATGGATAGCGTCATGATGGTGTTCCTGCTTTATGCGGCGCGGCGTCAGTCCGCGATGCGCCGGCGGAAGACATAGGTGGAATCGTTCGATGCATCGGCTTCGAATGCGTAGCCTTCGGCGTCGAAGTCCTTGAGCTGCTCCGGCGTTTCGAAGCGATTCTCTACCAGATAGCGCGCCATCAGGCCGCGCGCGCGTTTCGCGTGAAAACTGATGATCTTGTAGCGCCCGCCCTTCCAGTCTTCGAATACGGGCGTGATGACGGGCGCGGCGAGCTTCTTCGGCTTGACCGACTTGAAATACTCCGTCGACGCGCAGTTGATCAGCACGCGCGAACCATCCCGTTTCTTCTCCAGTTGCCGGTTGAGCGCCTGCGTGATGCGCTCGCCCCAGAACGCGTACAGATCCTTGCCGCGCCGGTTCTCGAAGCGCGTGCCCATCTCGAGCCGATACGGCTGCAGCAGATCGAGCGGACGCAGCAAACCGTACAGGCCCGACAGCACGCGCACGTGCTGCTGCGCATAGTCGAGATCGGACGCGGATAGCGATTTCGCGTCGAAGCCTTCGTACACGTCGCCATTGAACGCGAGCACGGCCTGCTTCGCGTTGGACGTGTCGAATTTCGGCGACCAGTCGGCGTAACGCTGGAAATTCAGATGCGCGAGCTGATCGGAAATGTCCATCAACGACGCGATGTCTTGCGGCGACAGACGGCGCAGATCGCCGATCAATTCGGCGGCGTCATCGACGAAATCGGGGATCGTGTGTTTCTTGACGTGCGGCGGGGTGTCGTAGTCGAGCGATTTGGCCGGCGACAGAACGATTATCATAGAGGCTTTCAGGCACGCCGTGCCTGGCGGTCAAAGACGAAAGCCAGATTGTAACGAATGCCCGAAACCCCTGCCTTGCCTGAACAGAACACGCCTGCCGCGAAAAGCGCGGCGGCGCCTGCCGTCGTGCTCGATTCGAACGTGTGGATCGACATTCTCGTGTTCGACGATCCGCACACGCGCCCCATTCTCGCCGCGCTCGAAAGCGGCGCGCTGCGCGCGCTGATCGACGCGCGCTGCCTCGCCGAACTGACGTACGTGCTCGACTATCCGCAGTTCGCAAAACGCGCCGTCGAGAAAACCGCCGCGCTCGCGACGCTCGCGCGGCTGTCGACTTTGGTCGAGCCGCCCGCACCCGCCGAAAACACGCCCGCGCTCCCCAAATGCAAGGACCGCGACGACCAGAAGTTCCTAGAACTCGCGTATGCGATGCAGGCGGACTGGCTGGTGTCGAAAGATCGCGCGGTGCTGAAGCTCGCGAAGCGGATTGCGCGCGATTTCGGTTTCCGGATTGCACAGCCCGCGCCGTTCGTCGCCGAATGTGCGCTGACGGCCACGGAACCCGTCGAAGCCTGACGCGCGCCAGCACCACGCGACGCACCACAGGGCGGCGCAGCCAACCGCCGCGCGGATTTTCCCTACAATCGAGCTTCACGCCTGACCACCACGGCATCAACGACCACGACCGCATTCGGACCGCGACATGAACGCACCGCACGATCTGACGACCACGCCTATGACCACCATGCCTCCATCGTTCCCGTCCCGTCTGCCGAACGTCGGCACGACGATCTTCACCGTGATGAGCGCGCTCGCCGCCGAAAAGAACGCGGTCAATCTCGGCCAGGGCTTCCCGGATTTCAATTGCGATCCGCGCATCGTCGATGCCGTGGCCAACGCAATGCGCGAGGGCCACAACCAGTATCCGCCGATGGCTGGCGTCGCGCCGCTGCGCCAGGCGATCTCCGAGAAGATTGCAAGCCTGTACGGCCGCCGCTACGACGCCACGACTGAAATCACGGTGACGGCGGGCGCCACGCAAGCGCTTCTGACGGCGATCCTGTGCGCGGTCCATCCGGGCGATGAAGTGATCGTCGTCGAGCCGACGTACGACAGCTATCTGCCGTCGATCGAACTGGCGGGCGGCAAGCCTGTGTTCGTCACGCTCGAAGCGCCCGATTACGCGATCCCGTTCGACAAACTCGCCGCTGCGATCACGCCGAAAACGCGCATGATCCTGATCAACACGCCGCACAATCCGACGGGTACGGTCTGGCGCGCGGACGACATGAAGAAGCTCGAGGACATCGTACGGGGCACGAATGTGCTGATCCTGTCCGACGAAGTGTACGAACACATGGTCTACGACGGCGCGCCGCACGAAAGCGTCGCGCGCTATCCGGAACTCGCGCAGCGCAGCTTCGTCGTGTCGAGCTTCGGCAAGACCTATCACGTGACGGGCTGGAAGGTCGGCTACGTGGCCGCGCCCGCCGCGCTGACGGCGGAATTCCGCAAGGTCCACCAGTTCAACGTATTCACCGTCAACACGCCGATGCAGCTCGGGCTCGCACATTACATGCAGGACCCCGCGCCCTATGTGAACCTGCCCGCGTTCTATCAGAAAAAGCGCGACGTCTTCCGCGCCGGTCTCGCGCAATCGCGCTTCAAGCTGTTGCCGTGCACGGGCACGTATTTCCAGTGCGTCGACTATTCGGCCATCAGCGACATGCCCGAAGCCGAATTCGCGCAATGGCTGACGAGCGAGATCGGTGTGGCCGCCATTCCCGTGTCGGCGTTCTATCACGAGTCACATGAATCGGGCGTCGTGCGCTTCTGCTTCGCCAAGAAAGAGGACACGCTCGCCACCGCGCTCGAACGACTGGCGCGTCTCTGAGATGACGCGCGCGATGCTGCGAACGAACCCTGGTTCTTCGTCATCGCACGCGAAGCAACGCGGCGGCCGTCCAACGCACAAACGGCCCGCCTGCTCACTTCTTCTTTTGCGCTTCCATGTAGGCCTTGCGATCGTCCGTCACGCGCTGCGCAGCCGGACGCGCATTGATCGCCTTCACATACGGCTTCCAGTCGATGCCCACATCGAGCAGAAAATCGCGCCCGTAAACGGCCTGCGTCGCCATGCCGACCAGCGGCAAACTCACGAAACCGGCGATGTCCGCGATGGTGAACTGCTCGCCGCGCAGATACGGCGTGAACTTCGCCAGCCGCCGGAAACCGCGGATATGATGGATCAGCAGTTTCTCAGTGCGCCCTTTCGTGGCGTCGGTGATCGTGCCGCCGAAGAACGCCTGCTTGTACAGATTGCGCGCCGTCAGTTCGAGATGCACGTCGACGAACGTGATCAGCTCACGCTCCTTTGCCGCTTCCCACGGGTCGCGCGAGAAAATCGCCTTCTCGGGAAAGGCCGCGGCCAGATATTCGATGATCGCCTGCGACTCGCACAGGCTGCCACGCTCCGTCACGATGTACGGCACCTTGCCGAGCGGCGAATGTTCGAGCGTCGCCTCGTCCTGGTTGAACGGAACGCACACTTCTTCGAACGGAATGCCGAATTCGAGCAGCGCAAACTTCACTTTGTTGTAATAGTTGGACAGTGCAAAACCGTGCAGCTTGATCATCCGGTGTCTCCCTGCGGATGGTTGTCGAAAGTCGTTTGCGATTCGTCGCGGCTTACGCGCATACGCGCGAACACGCCGAATTGAAACGAACGTACTATTTTAGAATAATCATGGAGTGAGTCACATCATGTCATCACCGAACACCTCTCGCCAGACCAGCATCGAGACCGTGGGCATCGTCGGCACGGGCGCGATGGGACGCGGCATCGCGCAGATCGCCGCGCTCGCGGGCCTCAAGGTCAGACTCTACGACGCGAACTCCGATGCCGTCGGCGCGGCACGCGATTACCTGTCCGATACCTTCTCGAAGCTGGTCGCCAAAGGCAAGCTCGACAACTCGCGCTCGCTCGCGGCGCTCGCGAACGTGACGGGCGCGACTGCGATCGGCGACCTTAAAGACTGCGACCTCGTCGTCGAAGCGATCGTCGAAAAGCTCGACGTGAAGCGCGCGCTGTTCAAGGAACTCGAAGGCATCGTCAGCGAGCGCTGCATTCTTGCGTCGAACACGTCGTCGCTGTCGATCACGGCGATCGCGGCCGCGTGCGCCGATCCGTCGCGCGTCGTCGGCTATCACTTCTTCAACCCGGTGCCGCTGATGAAGGTCGTCGAAGTGATCGACGGCCTGCGCAGCGATCCCGCCGCCGGCGACGCGCTGATGGATCTCGCGCGCCGCGTGGGCCACACGCCCGTACGCGCGAAGGATATGCCCGGCTTCGTCGTCAATCACGCGGGCCGCGGCATGAATACGGAAGGTTTGCGCGTCGCGGACGAAGGCGTCGCGAGCTTTGTCGATATCGACCGCATCATGCGCGAGCAGGCAGGCTTTCGTCTGGGGCCGTTCGAACTGCTCGATCTGACCGCGCTCGACGTGTCGCATCCCGTGATGGAATCGATCTATCACCAGTTCTATGAGGAGCCGCGCTTCACGCCGTCGCCGATCACGGGCACGCGCCTCGCAGGCGGGCTGATCGGACGCAAGGCGGGCGAAGGGTTCTATGTGTATGTCGACGGCAAGCAGCAGGCGCCCGCCGAAGCCCCTGCGCCGACCGAACTGCCGAAGCGCGTCTGGATCAGCGCACGCGTGCCCGCTGCGCGCGAGGCGGTGCTCGCGTTGATCGCGAAGACGGGCGTGACCGTGGACACAGGCTCGACGCCTGCCGCCGATTCGCTGATCGTCGTGACGCCCCTCGGCTTCGACGCGACCACGGCGGCTGTCGATGAAAACCTCGACGCGAGCCGCGTCGTCGCCATCGATACGCTGTTCCCGCTCGTCGACGCGCAACGCCGCACGCTCATGGCCACGCCCGCGACCACCCGCGCCGCGCGCGACACCGCGCACGCCCTGTTCGCGCACGACGGCGTGCCCGTCACGGTGATCCGCGATTCGACGGGTTTCGTCGCGCAACGCGTGGTCGCGACGATCGTGAACATCGGCTGCGATATTGCGCAGCGTCAGATTGCGTCGCCGCAGGACATCGATCTTGCCGTGACGCTCGGCCTCGGCTATCCGCGCGGGCCGCTCGCACTCGGCGATGCGCTCGGCGCACAAACCATCCTGACGATCCTGCGCAACATGTTCAACGTGCTCGGCGATCCACGCTACCGTCCGTCGCCGTGGCTCGCGCGCCGCGCGCAACTGGGCATGTCCCTCACGCAAGCCGACGTCGCCGATCACGACAACGCAAAGGAGCAAGCGTAATGGCCGCCGAACTGCTCGCCTCCCGCCCAGCCGAAAGCGAATCGACGCTCGTGCTGACCCTGTCGAACCCGGGCGCGCGCAACGCGATGCACCCGGACATGTACGCCGCCGGCATCGAAGCGATCGATACGGCCGAGCGCGATCCGTCGATCGGCGCCGTCGTCATCACGGGCGCGGACAACTTCTTCTGCGCGGGCGGCAACCTGAACCGCCTGCTCGAAAACCGCGCGAAAGATCCGTCCGTGCAGGCGCAAAGCATCGATTTGCTCGGCGAATGGATTGCCGCGTTGCAGGCGTCGTCGAAGCCGGTGATCGCGGCCGTCGAAGGCGCGGCGGCAGGCGCAGGTTTTTCGCTTGCGCTCGCGTGCGATCTGATCGTCGCCGCCGACGACGCGAAGTTCGTGATGTCGTACGCGCGCGTCGGCCTCACGCCGGATGGCGGCGGCTCGTGGTTCCTCGCGCGCGCGTTGACGCGTCAGCTCGCGACGGAAGTGCTGATCGAAGGCAAGCCGATCGGCGCGCAGCGTCTCTACGATCTCGGCGTCGTCAACCGGCTCGTGAAGCCGGGCGCTGTGCGCGATACGGCGGTCGCATGGGCCGACGATCTCGGCAAGGTGTCACCGAACGCGAAGGCACGCATCAAAGGCCTGATCGCGGCAGCTGGCGCGCAATCGCTACCCGAGCATCTGGTTGCGGAGCGCGACAGCTTCGTCGCGTCGCTGCATCATCGCGACGGGCTCGAAGGCATCACCGCGTTCCTCGAAAAGCGCGCGCCCAACTACAAATGAGCACGCCGACCGGGTCGGGCTATCAGTTGCCGAAGCGTCGCCGCCTCTATCTGATGCGGCACGGCGATGTCACGTACTTCGATGCGTCGGGCCGCACGATCGACCCGGAGCGCGTGCCCCTCAACGAAAACGGTCGCGCACAGGCCGATGCCGCAGGCCGCGCGTTCGCCGAACAGAACGTGCGCTTCGATCGCGTGATTGCGAGCGGCTTGCCGCGCACGGTCGAGACGGCACAGCGCGTGCTCGCGCAAATGCATCAGCAAGCCACGATCGACATCGAGCCCGCGTGGGAAGAGATACGCAGCGGCAAGCCGGGTTCGGTTCCCGCCGCTGATCTCGAAACGGCGTTTCTCGGTGCGTTCGACGGCATCGTTGCCGAGGACGTACAGTTTCTCGGTGGCGAGACAATTGGCGAACTGCTCGACCGCGTATTGCCGGCGCTGGCTACGCTGCGCGCTGATACATCGTGGGACGTCGCGCTGCTCGTGCTGCACGGCGGCGTGAATCGCGCGATCCTGTCGCATGCGATCACGGCGGGCGGCCGCACGTTCTTCGGCCATCTCGCGCAGGCGACGGGCTGCATCAATGCGCTCGACGTCGGCGCGGCCCCGCGCGACTGGGTCGTGCGCATGATCAATCATGCGCCGCCCTCGCCGCTGCATCGCGACGTGCGCAACACGTCGATGGAAATGCTCTACGCGCAATTCATTCAAAGCAGGCGCAGCTAGCAGGTCGATCATCCAACGGAGGAGACATGCCGCAAGACGCGACACCCACCGACTACTCCGCTTTTGAAGGCACACGGCCCGTCAGCGAACGGCAGCGCATCGACATCCACACGCTTTCCGCTTGGCTCACACAACATGTCGAAGACTTTGCCGGACCGTTGACGCTCGAACAGTTCGCAGGCGGTCAGTCCAATCCGACCTTCAAGCTGATCACGCCGACGCGTGCTTATGTGATGCGCGCGAAGCCCGGGCCGTCCGCGAAACTGCTGCCGTCCGCGCATGCGATCGAACGTGAGTATCGCGTGATGCATGCGCTGCGCGACACCGACGTGCCCGTCGCGAAGATGCTCGCGCTGTGCGAGGACGAAAGCGTGATCGGCCGCGCGTTCTACGTCATGGAGTTCGTCCAGGGCCGCGTGCTGTGGGACCCGTCGCTGCCCGATATGACACCGGCGCAACGCGGCGCGATTTATGACGAGATGAACCGCGTGATCGCCGCGCTGCATAGCGTCGATGTCGACAAGGTCGGACTTGCGGATTACGGCAAGCCGGGCAACTACTTCGCGCGGCAGATCGGTCGATGGAGCAAGCAGTATCAGGCGTCGGAGACGGAGCCGATCGATGCGATGCATCGTTTGATCGAATGGCTGCCGCAGCATATGCCCGCTGAAACGGGCGAGCGCGCGTCCATCGTGCATGGCGATTTCCGGCTCGACAATCTGATCTTCGATCCGCACGAGCCGCGCGTGCTGGCCGTGCTCGACTGGGAACTGTCGACGCTCGGCGATCCCCTCGCCGACTTCGCGTATCACTGCATGGCGTGGCATGTCGATCCCGCGCAGTTTCGCGGCATCGCTGGACTCGACTGGGCCGCGCTCGGCATTCCCGACGAGGCACAGTATGTGCAACGCTATTGCGAGCGCACCGGCCTGACGATTTCCGGCGACTGGAACTTCTACCTCGCGTACAACATGTTCCGCATCGCGGCGATCTTGCAGGGAATCATGAAGCGCGTGGTCGATGGCACGGCAGCGAGCGAACAGGCCGCGGACGCGGGACGGCGCGCAAGACCGATGGCCGAACTCGCGTGGCGCTATGCGCAGAAGGTGCGCTGAGTGAAGCGCCGGCGCTGCCGTGCATTCAATCTGTAGACCGGATTCAACGACAACCACGAGGGCAACATGAATTTCGACTACACCCCGAAGGTTCAGGCCTTGCGCGACAAGCTGCTCGCATTTTTCGACGAGCACATCTATCCGAACGAACAGGCCTATGCCGCCGAAGTCGCGAGCAACCGCCAGGCGGGCAACGCATGGGTGCCGACGGAACTGATCGAGTCGCTGAAGCAGCAGGCACGCGAAGCCGGCTTATGGAATCTGTTTCTGCCGGACTCCGAGCGCGGCGCGGGCCTGACGAACCTCGAATACGCGCCGCTGTGCGAGATCATGGGCCGCGTGCCGTGGGCGCCTGAGGTGTTCAACTGCAATGCGCCCGATACCGGCAACATGGAGACGATCGAGCGATACGGCAACGAAGAGAATCGACGTGAGTGGCTGGAGCCGCTGCTGCAAGGCCAGATCCGTTCCGCGTTTCTGATGACCGAACCGGAAGTGGCGTCGTCGGATGCGACGAACATCCAGACGAGCATCGTGCGGGACGGCGATTCGTACGTGATCAATGGGCACAAGTGGTGGTCGTCGGGCGCGGGCGATCCGCGCTGCAAGCTCTTCATCGTGATGGGCAAGACAGATCCCGACGCGCCGCGTCACGCACAGCAATCGATGATTCTCGTGCCTGCCGACGCGGCCGGAGTCACCGTGCATCGTCCGCTGACGGTATTCGGATATGACGACGCGCCGCACGGCCACATGGAGGTCACGCTCGATAACGTGCGCGTGCCTGCCGTGAACATGCTGTTAGGCGAAGGGCGCGGGTTTGAGATTGCGCAAGGGCGGCTCGGGCCGGGGCGGATTCACCACTGTATGCGGTTGATTGGACTTGCTGAGCGCGCTCTTGAATTGATGTGCGTGCGCACGCTGCAACGTGTGGCGTTTGGCAAGCCGATTGCGGCGCAGACAGTGACGCAGGAGCGGATTGCCGAGGCGCGGTGCTTGATCGAGCAGGCCCGGTTGCTGACGTTGAAGACGGCTTACATGATGGATACCGTCGGGAATAAGGGCGCGCGTGGTGAGATCGCGATGATCAAGGTTGTTGCGCCCAACATGGCGTGTCAGGTGATTGATTGGGCCATTCAGGCGCATGGCGCGGCTGGGATGAGCGATGATTTTCCTCTGGCGTATGCCTATACCACTGCGCGGTGGTTGCGGTTTGCTGATGGGCCCGATGAAGTGCATCGGAATGCGATTGCCAAGATTGAGCTTGGGCGGTATTCGGAGTGATTCGCTGGCAGCGCGGCAGCGGGGTTTGGGGATCTGTGGTGTAATTTTTTTTGTGTCTGCGGCGCTGGGGTGTTCGCTTTTGGTTTTTGCTGGCATCCGCGTTTTGTCTCTGGTTTGCTAGCGTCGCCCCTGTGCGGGGCGGCACCTACTTTTCTTTGCCGCCGCAAAGAAAAGTAGGCAAAAGAAAGCGGCTCACACCGCCAGTTCGTGTATTTGCCTGAGGGACCCCAACCGGTCCCACGCTTCACACGGCAACATTTCTGTTCGCGTGTGTTGCCAACGCATTGAATGGAAGCCTCACCCGCTTCGGATACCCGTACTCGGGCAAGCGGCAGCGAATAGTATGTGCCGCCCAGGTGGCCAACTGTGTGTTGGTTGTCGCGCCGTACAGGGTAGCGCTCTTACAGGGTGGAACGCATGCACTATCGGCCCGAAGTGAGGCGTGTCAGGCACTACGGCCTACACACAGTTTGCCACCTGAGCGGCGGAGGACTATCTGGCGCCGCGTGCTGCTACGCGGGTGCGTGAAGAGGGTGAGGCGTACAGAGAGAACGTTGGCAACAAACGCGAACAAGTGCGTTGCCGCGTGAAGTGCGGGGACGTCGGGGGCCCGTGGATAAGAACAAGCACTGGCGGTGTGAGCCGCTTTCTTTTGCCTACTTTTCTTTGCGGCGGCAAAGAAAAGTAGGTGCCGCCCCGCACAGGGGCAACGCTTGCGAACCAATAACATCTAGCGGATGCCAGCGCAAAGCAAAAGCGAACCACCCAGCGTCGCAGACAGACAAACCCACCAACCCCAGGAGCATTCAGTGATCGACATCTACAGCTGGGCAACACCCAACGGCCACAAGATCCACATCATGCTCGAGGAGACAGGCCTCGACTACAAGGCGCATCCGATCAATATCGGCGCAGGCGATCAATTCACGCCAGAATTCCTGGCCATCAGCCCAAACAACAAGATCCCTGCCATCGTGGACAGCGACGGTCCAAAGAACCCAGACGGCAAGCCATTCTCACTGTTCGAATCGGGCGCAATCCTGATCTACCTCGCAGAAAAAACCGGCAAATTTCTGCCAGGTGACCCAGCAGCCCGCTACGAAACCCTGCAATGGCTGATGTTCCAGATGGGCGGTATCGGCCCGATGCTCGGTCAGACCCACCACTTCCGCGTCTACGCGCCGCAACCCATCGAATACGCAATCAACCGCTACACCAACGAAACAAAGCGCCTCTACGGCGTGATGGACACGAAGCTCGGCAAGACGCGCTATCTGGCAGGCGACGACTACACCATCGCCGATATCGCCACGTTCCCCTGGACGCGTTCATGGCAAAACCAGGGCCTGCAAATCGACGATTTCCCGAACGTAAAGCGCTGGCATGAAGAGATCGCCGCGCGTCCCGCCGTGCAACGCGGCGTCGAAGTGCTTGCATCGGCGCGCGTGCCGCTGATGGACGAAAAAGCGAAAGAAATATTGTTCGGCGCGACGCAGTACGCCAAGCATTAAGCATCGCGCGACGCCGGCGGCCGCAACTAGAAATAGTGCCGCGTGATGAACTCCGCGATGCACACAGGACGCTCACTGCCCTGCCGTTCGAGCGTCACGTTCCACGCAATCTGCACGCCGCCCTCTTCGACGTCCGTCACGCTCGCGACGACAAAGCTCGCGCGCAGCTGCGATCCGACAGGCACGGGCGCCGTGAAACGCACGCGATTGAGCCCGTAATTGACGCCCATGCGCTGCTGGAAACGAAACGTATCGACCAGCAGCGCAGGGATCAACGACAGCGTCAGAAAACCATGCGCAACCGGTCCGCCGAACGGCGACTCGCGCTTCGCGCGCTCGGGATCGACATGAATCCACTGATGATCGCCCGTCGCCACAGCAAAACGATCGACGCTCGCCTGATCGACCTCGACCCACGCGCTCATGCGCGGTGGCTGGCCGACGAGCGCGCGCACGTCGTCGGCAGAAGCGAGCGTCAGTTCGGGCGTCATGCGGCCGCTCCGGGATTGCGCAGCCCGAAGATCGCCTTCGAGCGCACGGTAATCACCAGTTCGCCGTTCTGATTGAAACCCTGCCATTCCGTCGACACGATCCCGCGGTCGGGCTTGCTCGCGGACACGCGCTTGTCGAGCACGCTGTTCATCATCCGGATCGTGTCGCCGACGCGAACCGGCTTGAGCCAGCGCAGATCGTCGATGCCAGGCGAGCCCATCGACGTCGAGCCCGCCAGCACGTTGCGCACCAGCATGCCCATCATCACCGAACACGTGTGCCAGCCGCTCGCGATCAGCGTGCCGTACGGCGAGGCCGCCGCACCGGCGTCGCTGACGTGGAACGGCTGCGGATCGAACTGCTCCGCGAACCGGACGATCTCGTCACGCGTGAAGGTGTGCGAGCCGACTTCATACGACTTGCCGACTTCCATGTCCTCATAGCTCAAACCCATCTTTCACCTCGTGTGCATGTGTTGGCCGCGGCGCTCAAGCGTCGGCCGTTGCGAAGCCTGGCAGCGCGGCAAAGCGCGCCAGATGATGATCGACATCGCCAAGCGTGGTTTCGATGATAGCGAGACGCTTGAACAGATGCGCCGCCGCAACTTCGTTCGTCACACCCATCCCGCCGTGCAACTGCACGGCCTGCTGGCCGACGAAGCGCGCAGCCTGCCCCACGCGCACTTTCGCCGCCGATACTGCGCGCCGGCGCTCATCGATATCGTCGCTGCCGTAGCGCACGGCAGCCAGATACGTTGCCGAGCGCGCCTGCTCGGTGTGGATCAGCATTTCGACCATCCGGTGCTGCAGCGCCTGAAAGCGCGCAATCGGCACGCCGAACTGCTGGCGCGTCTTCGTGTATTCGACGGTTGCGTGATTCAGCGCGTCGAGTGCGCCGATCGCCTCGGCGCACAGCAACACGGTGCCGTAGTCCGCGATATGCTCCAGCGCAGCGGCGCCCGCGTGCCAGCCGTTCAGCTTGCGTGCCGGCGTCGCATCGAATGCGAGCGTCGCGGCCCGTTGGCCGTCGATCGTCCGATAGTCGGTGACCTGCGTGTTCGCTGCATCGCGCGCGACGACGAACAGCGCAATCTCGCCATCCAGTCGCGCGGGCACGATCCAGTAGTCGGCTTGCGCCCCGTGCTGCACGACCGATTTCGTGCCGCTCAGCACGTATCCGTCGCCGTGGCGCGTCGCCGTCGTTTCGATCGAGAAGAGATCGTAGCGTGCGTCGGGTTCATGGAAGGCGACGGCGAGCTTGCTCTCGCCTTGCGCCGCGCGTTCGAGCAACGCGGTATCGTCGCCGTCGCCCGTGCCGGACAGCTTCAGCGCCTCGATGCCGACGGCCGTCGACCAGTACGGCTCGACGACGATCGCGCGCCCCAGTTCCTGCATCACGACCAGCATATCCACCGTGCCGCCGTCGAAGCCGCCTTGCGCTTCGGGCACGGGCAACGCGGTCAGACCCAGCTCGGCGAACGCGGACCAATGTTCGTCCGATACGCCCGCGTCCGTTCGCACGATCGCCTGTCGCGCCTCGAAACTGTATTGCTTGTCGAGATAACGGCGCAGCGCGTCCGCGAGTTGCTGCTGTTCGTCAGTGAAATTGAAGTTCATGCGCCGCTCCTCACAGTCCGAGAATCATCTGCGCGATGATGTTCTTTTGAATTTCGTTCGAGCCGCCGTAGATCGACGTCTTGCGGTAGTTGAAGTAGTACGCGGCGAGCGGCGCGGCATCGTCGTCGCCCGCGATGCTGTGCGCGCGTTCGCCTTCGAGGAACGGCACATCGAACGGAGCGGCAAGCGGTCCAACGGCTTCGAACATCAGCTCCGTCAAACCCTGCTGCACCTCCGTGCCCTTGATTTTCAGCATCGACGCTTCTGGCCCCGGCCCGCGTCCGCCCGTTTCGTTCGCGACCACGCGTTGCACGGTCACTTCGAGCGCCATCAATTCGATTTCGAGGCTCGCGACTTTCGCGGCGAACAGCGGATCGAGCAGCAAGGGCTTGCCGTTCTTTTTCTGGTTCAGCGCGATGCGCTTGAGAAACGCGAGTTCGCGCTTCGACTGCCCGACGCGCGCGATGCCCGTACGCTCGTGGCCAAGCAGATACTTCGCATAAGTCCAGCCGCGGTTCTCATCGCCGACGAGGTTTTCGACGGGGACTTTCACGTCTTCGAAGAACACTTCGTTGACTTCGTGATCTTCGTCGAGCGTGATGATGGGACGCACGGTGATGCCCGGCGTCTTCATGTCGATCAGCAGGAAGGAAATGCCCTCCTGCTTTTTCGCGCCGCTGTCGGTGCGCACGAGGCAGAACATCATGTCGGCGTGCTGGCCGAGCGTCGTCCAGGTCTTCTGGCCGTTCACGACATAGTGATCGCCGACGCGTTCGGCACGCGTGCGCAGCGACGCCAGATCGGAGCCCGAACCCGGCTCCGAGTAACCCTGGCACCACCAGTCGGTGCCGTCGAGAATACGCGGCAAGTAATGGCGCTTTTGCGCCTCGCTGCCGTATTTCATCAGCACGGGCGCAACCATCGATACGCCGAACGGCAGCACCATCGGCGCGCCAAGCTGGGCGCACTCCTCGTCCCAGATATGACGCTGGGTTGCGTTCCAGTTCGGGCCACCATATTCCACGGGCCACGCAGGCGCCGACCAGCCGCGCGTGCCGAGCAGCTTGTGCCAGCTCGCGAAGTCGTCGCGGTTCAGACGTTTGTGATTGAGGACTTTGTCGCGCAGCTCGTCAGGCAGATTCGCTTCGAGCCAGGCGCGGATGTCGGCGCGGAATGCGTCGTCGGCGGGGGAATAGTTCAGGTCCATGCGCAGTGTCTCCTGGCCGCGGCCTTGCGCCGCCAGGAGCACTGCTAGCGATGGCTATTGCAGCGGCTCTTTCAGTGCGGCGGGCACAGGCAGCGGCATCACATCGATGCCTTCCTCGACGAGGGCTCGCGCATCTTCAGGCGTCGTGACGCCACGAATGCTACGAGCGGGCGCTTCGTTGTAATGAATGCGCCGCGCTTCCTCGGCGAAGCGGTCGCCCACGTTCTCGGTCTTTTCCAGCACCTCGCGCAGCGCACGCATCACGTGCGCCTGCAGTTCGCCAGCGTTCGCCGCCGCTTTCTCCTTCGATGCGTTCGACGCGCTCGTCGCACCCGACAGATTCAGGCGCGGCGCCGACGGCAAACGGCTCATTTCCGTCGCACCGCAAATGGGACATTCGACCAGTTTGCGGGACAACTGCGATTCGAAGTCATCGGCGGAAGCGAACCAGCCTTCGAACCGATGATCGTGCGGACACTGTAGATCGAGGACCTTCATGTGGAATCAGGGCTTGCGTACGAGTTTAGCGCAAAAACGAAATTTGTGAACGGTCGTTCGTTAAATGCTTTTGATTTTTTGCCGCGCAAGCGGCGCGGCGACGAACGAGAATCAGCCATTCTAGCGCGTTGGCGCCGGACGCGCCGACGCTCGAATGGCTGCGCGCGACGTGCGCCGGAAACACAAAACGGCAGCGCACGGCTGCCGTTTTCGTCGAGCGCCACATCCCGCCAGCGTCAGCCCGCCTCGGGCGCGTTCTCCGGCCACGCGCCCGACAGCAGCTTCTCCAGCCAGAACGTGCCGATGATCGTCTTCACGTCGCTCAACTGTCCCGTGCGCACCCACTCCGACACATCCGACACCTTCGCGATGAACGTCTCCAGGAACTCGCCGTCGTCGAGCTTGCGCTCGCCCGGCGTCAGACCGCGCGCGACGTAGATGTCGATGAATTCCGTCGAGTACGAAATGATCGGGTGAACGCGCGTCAGATAGATGTATTCGCGCGCCGTGTAGCCCGTTTCTTCGAGCAGTTCGCGCTTCGCGCAGGCCAGCGGATCTTCATTCGGATCGAGCTTGCCGGCCGGATACTCGTACATCACCTTGCCCATTGCGTACCGGTACTGGCTTTCCATCAGCACGCGGCCGTCGTCGAACAGTGGAATTACCATCACAGCGCCGGGGTGTTGCACGTATTCGCGCGTCGCCTGCTTGCCGTCGGGTAAGCGCACGGTGTCGAATTTGACCGTCATGAACGGCCCTTGATAGGCGACTTCGCTTTTGATGCAGGTTTCTTTGAGCGCAGCGTCGTGATCGGGGAGTTCTGCCATGTGCGACCTCTTTGCGGCAAGAAGCGCGACGGCCGGAACCGTCAGCGCCGTTTGACGAGATATTGAAACGTGAAGCCCGGGAAGGCGAAAACGATGAACAGGCTGAACGTGATCGCGTAGAACTGCCAGCCCTGTTCGAAGCGGTTGCCGGCGCGCGCTTCGAGCATGAAGCCGAGCGCGCCGACGATGAAATACAGCACGATCAGTTCGCCGATCCTGAGCCACGCGCTTTTCTTCGCGGCCTTCAGCGGCATGACACCGAACAGCCGCTGATTCAGGAACGGCAGGTTGGCGCCGACGAGCGCCAACAGCACGATGAACCACCCCGCTGCCGACATTACAGCGGCAGCGTATGCGTAATCGCGTTCAGGCAGAGCGACATCAGCGGGCCCGGAACGAGACCGAGCACCAGCACCGCCACGCCGTTGAGCGCGAGCAGCGCGCGCTTGCAGGTATCGCCTGCGATCGGCGTCGTGTCGACGGGATCATCGAAGTACATCAGCTTGACGATGCGCAGGTAGTAGAACGCGCCGAACAGCGACGTGATTACCGCGAGCACGGCGAGCCACGTGAGGCCTGCGTTCATCGTCGCTTCGAGCACGGCGAGCTTCGCGTAGAAGCCGACCGTCGGCGGAATGCCGGCGAGCGAGAACATCAGCACCATCATCACGAACGCAAACACCGGGCTGCGCTGGTTGAGACCCTTGAAGTCGTCGAGCGTTTCGGCTTCGAAGTCGCGACGTGCGAGCAGCATGACCACACCGAACGAGCCGAGCGTCGTCACCAGATAGATGATGCTGTAGAACATCGCCGAGCCATATGCGCTCGCCGCTGCGCCCGTCTTGCCGTCGACGACACCTGCCAGCAGGCCGAGCAGCACGAAGCCCATGTTCGAGATCGCCGAGTACGCCAGCATCCGCTTGATGTTGCGCTGGACGATACCCGTGATGTTGCCGACGATCAGCGACAGCGCAGCCAGAATGACGAGCATTTCCTGCCAGTCGACGGCGAGCGGCAGCAGACCCATGACCAGGAAGCGCAGACCCCATGCAAACGCGGCAACCTTCGGACCGCCGCCGACGAGCATCGTCATCGCAGTCGGCGCGCCCTGGTAGACGTCCGGCACCCACATGTGGAACGGCACGGCGCCCATCTTGAACGCGATACCCGCAACGATGAAGATCACGCCGAACAGCAGCACGACATCATTGATGTGTCCCGAAGCCACGGCCTTCAGCACTTCGTTCAGTTCGAGCGAACCCGTCGCGCCGTAGAGCATCGAAATGCCGTACAGCAGGAAGCCCGAAGCCAGCGCGCCCAGCACGTAGTACTTCATCGCGGCTTCGTTCGACGGCGCATGTTCACGGCGCAGCGCGATCACGGCGTACAGCGACAGCGACATCAGTTCCAGACCGAGATACAACGTCAGGAAGTTGTTGCCCGAAATCATCACCAGCTGGCCGAGCAGCGAGAACATGCCGAGCAGGAAGAAGTTGCCTTCGTACAGGCCGCGATCTTCCAGATACTTGCGCGAGTAGACGATCGACACCGCGTAGCCGAGCGACACCACCGCCTTCATCACGTTGGCGAACGGGTCCACCACGTACATGCGCGAGAAGAAGTATTGCGGCCCGGTGCCCGAGAAGGCGTCGACGGCGAACCAGATGCCGGCTACGACCGTGGAAATCAGCGCGATGAAATACGTCGTGCGGCGGCTGTTCGGGCCAACGAACGTGTCGATAAGCCACGCAACGACGATAGCGGCCATCACTAGCGCGTCGGGTAACAAGGCGGTCATAGGTGCGTTTTGCATGATCTTTAAATTCCTCCGCTTCGCATTACTGCGACAGCGGCAGCTTCGACTGCGCAACGTGGGACAGAAGGTTCTCCACCGACACGTGCATTACTTCGGTAAAGGGCTTCGGATAGATGCCCATGTACAGCGTCAACGCGGCGAGCACGGCCAGCATGAAGAACTCGCGGCGATTGATGTCGACGAGGCTCTTCACATGGTCGTTCACGACGGCGCCGAAGTACACGCGCTTGTACATCCACAACGTATAGGCCGCGCCGAGAATCAGCGTGACGGCCGCGCCGAACGCGATCCAGAAGTTGTACTGGACAGCGGCCAGAATCACCATGAACTCGCCGACGAAGCCAGAGGTACCCGGCAGGCCGCAGTTCGCCATCGAGAACAGCATCACGAGCGCCGCGAACTTCGGCATCGTGTTGACGACGCCGCCGTAATCGGCGATCTGACGCGAGTGCATGCGGTCATACAGCACGCCGATGCAAAGGAACATCGCGCCCGACACGAAGCCGTGCGAGATCATCTGCACGATCGCGCCTTCCGTACCGAGCTGGTTGAAGATGAAGAAGCCGAGCGTGACGAAGCCCATGTGCGCGATCGACGAATACGCGACCAGCTTCTTCATGTCGGCCTGCACCATCGCGACGAGACCGATGTACACGACAGCGATCAACGACAGCGTGATGACGACGGGCGCGAGCAAATGGCTGGCATCCGGCGCGATCGGCAGCGAGAAGCGCAGGAAACCGTATGCGCCCAGCTTCAGCATGATCGCGGCCAGCACGACCGAACCGCCCGTCGGCGCTTCCACGTGCGCGTCCGGCAACCACGTGTGGACGGGCCACATCGGCACCTTGACGGCAAACGCGAGGAAGAACGCGATGAACAGCAGGACCTGCGGCGTCATCGACAGCTTCGCGGCGTGCCACGTAGCGAGGTCGAACGTGCCCGTCTGCGTGTACAGATACAGCAGGCCGACCAGCATCAGCAGCGAGCCCATCAGGGTGTAGAGGAAGAACTTGAACGCCGCGTACACGCGGTTCGCCCCGCCCCATACGCCGATGATGATGTACATCGGAATCAGCGTCGCTTCGAAGAACACATAGAACAGCATGCCGTCAGCCGACGAGAACACGCCGACCATGATGCCCGACAGGATCAGGAACGCCGCCAGATACTGCGCGACGTTCTTCGTGATCACTTCCCACGCGGCGATCACGACGATCACCGTGATCAGCGCCGTCAACACGACGAACCACATCGAGATACCGTCGATGCCGAGGTGGTACGTGATGTTGAAGCGCTGGATCCAGTTAGCCTTTTCTTCGAACTGCAATGCTGCCGTACTCGTGTCGAAGTCCGTCATCAACGGAATCGTCACGATGAAACTCAACACCGACCCGATCAGCGCAATCCATCGCGCCGGACCGGGATTGCGATCTGAACCGATGGCCAGAACCACCAGGCCGAAAATAATCGGCATCCAGATCGCGATACTCAGAATCGGAAACGTCGTGTGCATGAGAAATGTCTCCAGCCTGTTTTTTATTTGCCGCCGAGCGTTACAAACAGGGTCAGGAGCCCCAGCATGCCGATGATCATGGCGAATGCGTAGTGGTAGATGTAACCCGATTGCAGGAAACGGATCACGCTCGCAAACCAGCCGATGAAGCGCGCGCTGCCGTTGACAATGCCGTCAATGACCACGATGTCGCCTTCCTTCCACAGCCCGCGGCCGATGGCCACTGCGCCGCGTGCGAACACGACTTCGTTGATCTTGTCCATGTAGTACTTGTTATCCAGCAGCGTGTAGATCGGACCGAAACCACGCTTGATGACAGCGGGGAGATCCGGACGCTTCAGGTACAGGAACCACGAGACCACTACGCCAGCCAGCGCCAGCCACACGGGCAGGCCTGACGCAGCGTGCAGGCCCATCGAGGCCCAGCCCTGGAATTCTTCCGCCATCTCGTGCAGCGCCGGATGGTTTTCGCCGATGAAGATCACCTTCTCGAACGCCACGCCGTGCTGGAAGAAATCGCCATAGAGCATCGGGCCGATTGCGATGGCGCCGATCACGATAGACGGAATGGCGAGCAGCACCAGCGGCAACCAGACGACCCACGGCGTTTCGTGCGGCTCGTGAGCGTGATGGTCGTCGTGACCGTGGCCGTGGTCGTCGTGATGACCGTGGCCGTGCGCTGCTGCTTCCGCGCCCATCGGCGAATCAGGATGCTTCGGACCGCGGAAGCGCTCTTCGCCGTGGAACACGAGGAAGTACATGCGGAACGAGTACAGCGCCGTGACGAACACGCTCGCGACGACCGCGAAGTACGCGAAGCCCGAACCCGGCAGATGCGACAGCTTCACTGCGTCGATGATCGAGTCTTTCGAGTAGAAGCCCGAGAAGAACGGTGTGCCGATCAGTGCCAGCGAGCCGATCAGCGACGTGATCCACGTGATCGGCATGTACTTGCGCAGGCCGCCCATGTTGCGCATGTCCTGATCGTGGTGCATGCCGATGATCACCGAGCCCGCGCCGAGGAACAGCAGCGCCTTGAAGAACGCGTGCGTCATCAGGTGGAACACGGCGACCGGGTACGCCGACACGCCGAGCGCGACCGTCATATAGCCGAGCTGCGACAGCGTGGAGTAAGCGACGACACGCTTGATGTCGTTTTGCACGATGCCGAGGAAGCCCATGAACAGCGCCGTGATCGCACCGATCACCGTGATGAACGACAGCGCCGAGTCCGACAGTTCGAACAGCGGCGACATGCGCGTCACCATGAAGATGCCGGCCGTCACCATGGTTGCCGCGTGAATCAGCGCGGAGATCGGCGTCGGGCCTTCCATCGAGTCGGGCAGCCACACGTGCAGCGGGAACTGCGCGGACTTACCCATCGCGCCGATGAAGAGGCAAATACATGCGACCGTCAGCAGACCCCATTCGGTGCCCGGGAAGCTCAGCGAAGCCAGTTCGTGGCTCTTCGCGAACACGTCGCCGTAGTTCATCGAGCCGCCGTACGCGAGGATCAGGCCGATGCCGAGAATGAAGCCGAAGTCGCCCACGCGGTTGACGATGAACGCCTTCATGTTTGCGTAGATCGCGCTTTCACGCTTGAAGTAGAAGCCGATCAGCAGGTACGACACGAGACCCACCGCTTCCCAGCCGAAGAACAGCTGCAGGAAGTTGTTGCTCATCACGAGCATCAGCATCGAGAACGTGAACAGCGAGATGTACGAGAAGAAGCGCTCGTAGCCCGTTTCCTCGTCGGCCATGTAGCCGATCGTGTAGACGTGCACCATCAGCGACACGAAGGTCACCACGCACATCATCATCGCCGTGAGCGTGTCGACGAGGAAGCCGACTTCGAACTTCACCTTGCCGACCGTCATCCATTCGTACACGGTCGCGTTGAAGCTCGCGCCGTGGAGCACATCGAGAAACACGATGCACGAGAGCACGAACGAGATGGCGACGCCGAGAATCGTGACCGAGTGCGCACCGGCACGTCCCACCGTCTTGCCGAAGAGCCCCGCAATCAGCGAGCCGGCCAGCGGTGCGAGCGCGACCGCCAGCAACAGGTTTTCATTGAGTGTCGTTGACATAACAGCCTGTGCCTGAAGTTAACCTTTGAGCTGATCGAGATCCTCGACATTGATCGTGTCGAGGCTACGGAACAGGGTCACCAGAATTGCAAGACCGATCGCCGCTTCCGCTGCCGCAACCGTCAGCACGAAGAAAACGAAGATCTGGCCATGCACATCGCCGAGATAATGCGAGAACGCGACGAAGTTCGTGTTGACCGCCAGCAGCATCAGTTCGATTGCCATCAAAATGATGATGACGTTGCGACGGTTCAGGAAAATGCCAACGATGCTGATCGCGAACAGGATCGCGCCGAGCACGAGGTAATGGGCAAGGGACAACATGTTTTTCTCCTCCTGAGCTCAGCTGTTCTTGCCGGCGCCAGCGTCGCCAGCAACGATTTCAGGTTCAGCCGGACTTTCCTTTTCCGCTGCCATCTTGACCACGCGCACGCGGTCCTGGGCGCGCACCTTCACCTGATCCGACACGCGCTGGCGCTTGCTGTCCTTGCCGTGACGCGTGGTCAGCGCAATCGCCGCGATGATCGCGACCAGCAGCACGAGGCCCGCTACTTCGAACGCGAAGATGTAGTCGGTGTAAATGATCTTGCCGATCAGGCGCGTGTTCGACCAGTCGGCGGCGCCTGCAACAGCGGCCGTCGTGTCGCGCACGGGCTGAACCGTCGCGCCGTAGCCGTGCCAGAGAATCAGCGCCGTCTCGATCACGATGATCGCGCCCACCACGGTCGCCATCGGCACGAAGCGCTTGAAGTCGCGGCGCAGCACGTCGAGATTGATGTCCAGCATCATCACGACGAACAGGAACAGCACCATCACCGCGCCGACGTACACCAGCACCAGCAGGATCGCGAGGAACTCGGCCTGCAGCAGCATCCAGATCGCGGCCGCGTTGAAGAACGCGAGCACGAGGAACAACGCGGACGACACCGGGTTGCGCGAAGTGATCACCTTCAGCCCTGACACCGTCAGGAGTAGCGCGAAGATGTAGAACAGTACGGTCGTGAAGTCCATGATTACCGATTCATCGTTAGGCCATCGTCAGGCTTGGTGCTTTGGCGCGCGTCGTCTTCTGCTTGTGTTGCGTGACGCGGCGCCAGAGCGGTCTGGCAGCGTCGCGCGGTCTTGTGCCTGCCGGACCGCGCGCCGTCGAACTGCTGTTTCAACCTATCAACGATAGGGTGCGTCGGCTGCCTTGTTTGCAGCGATTTCCGTTTCGTAACGGTCGCCGACTGCCAGCAACATGTCCTTCGTGAAGTACAGATCGCCGCGCTTTTCGCCGTGATACTCGAGGATGTGCGTCTCGACGATCGAATCGACCGGGCAGCTCTCTTCGCAGAAACCGCAGAAGATGCACTTGGTCAGGTCGATGTCGTAGCGCGTCGTGCGGCGCGTGTTGTCCGCGCGCGTTTCCGATTCGATCGTGATCGCAAGCGCCGGGCACACTGCTTCGCACAGCTTGCAGGCGATACAGCGCTCTTCGCCGTTTTCGTAGCGGCGCAGCGCGTGCAGGCCACGGAAACGCGGCGAGATCGGGGTCTTCTCTTCAGGGAACTGCACGGTGATCTTGCGCTGGAACGTGTAGCGTCCCGTCAGCGCGAGGCCCTTGAGCAGCTCGGTCAGAAAGAAGGTCTTGAAGAAGTTTTGGATTGCGGTCATGGTTCGTCCGCCCTTTAGTGCCAGATATTCAACGGCGACATGATCCAGAAGCCGACCACCACGACCCAGATCACGGTGACAGGCAGGAACACCTTCCAGCCCAGACGCATGATCTGGTCATAGCGGTAACGCGGGAACGTCGCGCGCACCCAGATGAATACCGACAGCAGGAAGAAGACTTTCAGGACCAGCCAGAAAATGCCGGGGATGAACGACAGGAATTCGAACGGTGCGCTCCAGCCGCCCAGGAACATGACCGAGGCCAACGCCGAGATCACGATCATGTTGATGTACTCGGCAAGGAAGAACAGCGCGAACGCCATACCCGAGTAATCGATCATGTGGCCGGCAACGATTTCCGACTCGCCTTCCACCACGTCGAACGGGTGGCGGTTCGTTTCCGCGATGCCCGACACGAAGTACACGACGAAAGCCGGCAGCAGCGGCAGCCAGTTCCACGACAGGAAGGTCACGCCGTGGCTGGCGAAAATGCCGCGCATCTGCGAACCGACGATCTCCGACAGGTTCAGCGAGCCCGCCGTCATCAGCACCACGACGAGCGCGAAGCCCATCGAGATTTCATACGACACCATCTGTGCCGCCGCGCGCATCGCGCCGAGGAAGGCGTACTTCGAGTTCGACGCCCAGCCCGCCAGAATCACACCGTACACGCCGATCGACGAAATGGCGATGGCGTACAGCAGGCCAGCGTTGATGTCGCCGAGCACGGCACCCGCCTGGAACGGAATCACCGCCCATACGGCGAACGCGGGGACCACCACCATCACCGGGGCGATCATGTAGATCCAGCGGCTGGCCTGGGTCGGCTGAATGACTTCCTTCAGCAACAGCTTCAGCACGTCGGCGATCGGCTGCAGAAGACCTGCGGGGCCGACGCGGTTCGGCCCGAGACGCACGTGCATCCAGCCGATCAGCTTACGTTCCCAGAGGATCAGGTAAGCCACGCACAGCAGGATCGCGACGGCCACCACCAGAATGCGCACGAGTGCCCACACGGTGGGCCATGCCACGCCGAGAATCTGGGTGCCGCCCGCGTTGATCGATTCGAACAAGGTCATTTACGCCTTCTCCACCACCAGTTCACCGAACAGGCTGCCCAGCGCTGCACCGGCAGGCGTAGCCGCCGACACGCGGACGACCGTCTCCGCAAGATTCGCATCACGCACGGCCGGGATCTGCACCGAGCGATCGCCCTGACGAACGCGCACCGCGTCGCCTTCCTTCAAACCCAGCTTGTCGAACAGCGCGGCGGGCAGACCCACCGAGTTGGCGGCGCGCGCGGCTGCCGTCAGATGCAGCGATTGCGCGCGGCGCACGAGCTGATCGGCGTGGTAGATCGGCACGTCGGCGATACGCTCGAACGTGCCTTCTGCGGCCTTCGCGCCATTGCTGCGCGCGACGCTTGCCGACGTCCTGTTCGACAGACGCGGCGTGAGATCGCCGTCGCCGAGAGCTGCAGTGCGCACCTGCTCCGCTGTATCGTAGTCGAAGCCCGACGCGCCGAGCAGATTGCCCAGCACGCGCAGTACCTTCCATGCGGGACGCGCATCGCCGAGCGGACGCACGACGCCGTTGAACATCTGCACCGTGCCTTCCGCGTTCACGAACGTGCCGGCCGTTTCCGTGTACGGCGCGATCGGCAGCAGAACGTCTGCGTATTCGGCGCCCGTCTGGAATGGCGACATCACGACGACCATTTCCGCCTGGTTCAGCGCGGCAAGCGCCTGCGCCGGGTTGGCCGTATCGAATTCCGGTTCGAGGTTCAGCAGCACATACCCCTTGCGCGGCTGCTCGAAGACTTCGCGCGCGTTCAGGCCGCCCTCGCCCGGCAAAGCGCCGACGAGATGTGCACCGACCGTGTTCGCCGCTTCCGTCAGGAAGCCGAGCGTCGCGCCCGTTGCTTCGGCGATCCATTGCGCTGCTGCGTGGATACGCGCGAACTCCGGATGCTGGACCGCGCCGTTACCGAGCAGCACGACGCGCGTTTCGCCGGCGCCGAGTTCCTTGGCCGTTTGCTTCGCGGCATCCGTTGCCGCCGCGTCTGCGAAGGCTTCCGGCAGCGCCACACCCTTCGCTTCCGACACGGCAGCAGCGATGCCCGCCAGTTCGTTCAGCCACGCCGACGGAGCAGCAGCGATGCGCGCGGCTTGCGGGATCAGCGCGTCGTCGCGCGTCGCCTGCAGCAGCGTGATCTTTGCGCCGCCCTTCGCTGCCTGGCGCAGACGCGCGGCAAACAGCGGATGGTCGCGGCGCAGCGACGAGCCGATCACGAGCGCGCTGTCGAGCATCGACAGGTTCGCGATCGACGTACCGAGCCACGGCGTGCCGTTTGCGGCGGCCGTGAAGTCCGTCTGACGCAGACGGAAATCGACGTTCGGCGTGCCGACGGCTTGCGCAACCTGCTTGAGCAGGAACAGTTCTTCCACCGTGCTATGCGCGCTGCCGAGTGCGGCGATCGCATTTGCGCCGTGATCGGCCGAGATGCCCTTCAGACCCTTGACGACATATTCCAGCGCCGTCTGCCAGTCGGTTTCGATCCACTGGCCGTTCTGCTTGAGCATCGGACGCGTCAGACGTTCCGGGCTGTTCAGGCCTTCGTACGAGAAGCGGTCCTTGTCCGAAATCCAGCACTCGTTGATGGCTTCGTTTTCGAACGGCAGCACGCGCATCACGCGGTTGTTCTTGACCTGCACCACGAGGTTCGCGCCGACGGAATCGTGCGGGCTCACCGACTTGCGGCGCGACAGTTCCCACGTACGGGCGCTGTAGCGGAACGGCTTGCTGGTCAGCGCGCCGACCGGGCACAGGTCGATCATGTTGCCCGACAGTTCGGAGTCGACCGTCTTGCCGACGAACGACGTGATTTCCGAGTGCTCGCCGCGGCCCAGCATGCCGAGTTCCATCACGCCGGCGACTTCTTCGCCAAAGCGGACGCAACGCGTGCAGTGAATGCAGCGCGACATTTCTTCCATCGAGATCAGCGGGCCCACGTTCTTGTGGAACACGACGCGCTTCTCTTCGCTATAACGCGACGACGACTTGCCGTAACCGACGGCCAGATCCTGCAGCTGACATTCGCCGCCCTGGTCGCAAATCGGGCAATCGAGCGGGTGATTGATCAGCAGGAATTCCATCACGGATTGCTGACCCTTCACCGCCTTTTCCGACTTCGTGCGCACGATCATGCCCGCCGACACCGGCGTTGCGCATGCAGGCACGGCCTTCGGCATCTTCTCGACATCGACGAGACACATCCGGCAGTTGGCCGCAATCGACAGCTTCTTGTGATAGCAGAAGTGAGGAATGTAGGTATCGACCTTATGCGCAGCCTGAATGATCATGCTGCCTTCGGCCACCTCTACTTTCTTGCCGTCTATTTCAAGTTCAACCATGATGGTCAATCTTCCTTAACCTGTTACCGCTCAATCGTTCGCCCGCTCGCCGCTACACAGCGGCGGCGCCCGCGTTTGACTCTGGCTCTCGCTGGCCTTGCATCGGCCTCGCATTGACCTCTTAAGCGGCGACCGTTTCCGTGGCCGCCGCCGCGCCGGCATGACCGCCGACGACGCAACGCTTGTTGGCGACGTGATATTCGAACTCGTCCCAGTAGTGCTTGAGCATGCCCCGCACCGGCATCGCAGCCGCATCACCCAGCGCGCAGATCGTGCGGCCCATGATGTTCTCGGCGACCGAGTTCAGCAGATCCAGGTCTTCCTTGCGGCCCAGACCGTGCTCGATGCGATGCACGACGCGATACAGCCAACCCGTGCCTTCACGGCACGGCGTGCACTGACCGCACGACTCTTCGTAATAGAAGTACGACAGGCGCAGCAGCGAGCGCACCATGCAGCGCGTCTCGTCCATCACGATGACAGCGCCCGAACCCAGCATCGAACCTTGCTTCGCGATCGAGTCGTAGTCCATGTCGGTTTGCATCATCAGCTCGCCCGGAATGACCGGGGCCGACGAACCGCCAGGAATCACGGCCTTGATCTTCTTGCCGCCGCGCATGCCGCCCGCGAGATCGAGCAGCGTCGCGAACGGCGTGCCGAGCGGGACTTCGTAGTTGCCCGGACGCTCGACGTCGCCCGATACCGAGAAGATCTTCGTGCCGCCGTTGTTCGGCTTGCCCATCTCGAGGTAGTTCTGCGGGCCGACAGCCAGCAGGAACGGCACGGCTGCGAAGGTTTCCGTGTTGTTGATCGTGGTCGGCTTGCCGTACACGCCGAAGCTCGCCGGGAACGGCGGCTTGAAGCGCGGCTGGCCTTTCTTGCCTTCCAGCGATTCGAGCAGCGCAGTTTCTTCGCCGCAGATGTACGCGCCGTAACCGTGGTGCGCGTGCAGCTGGAACGAGAAGCCCGAGCCCATGATGTTGTCGCCGAGGAAGCCCGCTGCGCGTGCTTCTTCCAGCGCCTCTTCGAAGCGTCGATAGACTTCGAAGATTTCGCCGTGAATATAGTTGTAACCGACCGAGATGTTCATCGCGTACGCGCCGATGATCATGCCTTCGATCAGCGAATGCGGATTCCAGCGCAGGATGTCGCGGTCCTTGAACGTGCCCGGCTCGCCTTCGTCCGAGTTACAGACGAGGTACTTCTGCCCCGGGAACTGGCGCGGCATGAAGCTCCACTTCAGGCCGGTCGGGAAGCCCGCACCGCCGCGGCCACGCAGACCCGATGCCTTGACGTCGGCGATCACCTGCTCGGGCGGAATCTTCTCTTCAAGGATACGGCGCAGCTGCTTGTAGCCGCCACGTTCGACGTAGTCCTGAAGATGCCAGTTGTCGCCGTTCAGACCGGCGAGAATCAGCGGCTTGATGTGACGATCATGTAGAGACGTCATTTCGAAAGTTCCTCGAGGAGCTGGTCGATCTTCTCGCGGCTCATGAAGCTGCACATACGGTGGTTGTTCACGAGCAGCACGGGCGCATCACCGCACGAACCCATGCATTCGCCCTCTTTCAGGGTGAACTTGCCGTCCGCGGTGGTTTCGCCGAAGTCGATGCCGAGCTTCTGCTTCAGATATTCGGCGGCGCTGTCCGAGCCACCATCGGGACCGAGCTGGCACGGCAGGTTCGTGCAGAGCGTGATCTTGTATTTGCCGACGGGCGACGTCTCATACATCGTGTAGAAGGTCGCAACCTCCTGCACGGCGACGGCCGGCATGCCGAGATAGTCCGCGACGAACTGCATGAGTTCGGGCGACAGCCAGCCAAGCTCTTCCTGACCGACCGCCAACGCCGACATCACGGCAGACTGTTTCTGATCGGCGGGATACTTCGCGATCGCGCGATCGATTTCTTTCAGGCCTTCAGCTGAGATCATTTTCAGACACGACTCTTTCAATTCCTACCGAACGAAAACCCGTCGCGCACTGCGTGTTGCGACAGACCCGGCGTTCCTTTGCTTGACGCGCGCTCCGCTTGTATTGCTTTATCGGCTGCGTGAGCGCGTGCCTTGATGAAAACCGCTTGCGACGACCGCGTTAGCGATCGACCTCACCGAACACGATGTCCTGTGTGCCGATGATCGTCACGGCGTCGGCGATCATGTGGCCGCGCGCCATTTCGTCGAGCGCGGACAAGTGGGCATAGCCCGGCGCGCGAATCTTGAGGCGATACGGCTTGTTCGCGCCGTCCGACACGAGATAGATGCCGAACTCGCCCTTCGGATGCTCGACGGCGGCATACGCTTCGCCTTCCGGCACGTGGAAGCCTTCCGTGAAGAGCTTGAAGTGGTGAATCAGCTCTTCCATGTTCGACTTCATGCCCACGCGCGACGGCGGCGCGATCTTGTGATTGTCGGTCATCACAGGACCAGGATTCTTACGCAACCATTCAATGCACTGTTTCGCAATGCGTGTGGATTGACGCATTTCTTCGACGCGCACCAGATAGCGGTCGTAACAATCGCCATTCACGCCGACGGGAATGTCGAAATCCATCTGATCGTACACTTCGTACGGCTGCTTCTTGCGCAAGTCCCACTCGATACCCGAGCCACGCAGCATCGGGCCTGTCATGCCCAGTTGCAGCGCGCGCTCCGGAGTCACAACGCCGATGCCGACCAGACGCTGCTTCCAGATCCGGTTGTCGGTGAGCAGCGTTTCGTACTCGTCGACGCACTTCGGGAAGCGGTTGAAGAAGTCTTCGATGAAGTCGAGCAGCGAGCCCTGACGGGTCTCGTTCATCTTCGACAGGGCCTTCGCGTTGCGGATCTTCGACGCCTTGTATTGCGGCATCGCATCCGGCAGATCGCGATAGACGCCGCCCGGACGATAGTACGCCGCGTGCATCCGTGCACCGGACACCGCTTCATACACGTCCATCAGGTCTTCGCGTTCGCGGAAGGCGTAGAGGAACACGGCCATCGCGCCGACGTCGAGCGCGTGCGCGCCGATCCACATCAGGTGGTTCAGCACGCGCGTGACTTCGTCGAACAGCACGCGAATGTATTTCGCGCGGATGGGCACATCGATGCCAAGCAGCTTTTCGATGGCCAGCACATAACCGTGCTCGTTGACCATCATCGACACGTAGTCGAGACGGTCCATATACGGCACGGACTGAATGAAAGTCTTGTTTTCCGCGAGCTTTTCAGTCGCGCGATGCAGGAGACCGATGTGCGGATCGGCGCGCTGGATCACTTCGCCGTCGAGTTCGAGCACGAGGCGCAGCACACCGTGCGCTGCCGGGTGCTGCGGACCGAAGTTGAGCGTGTAGTTCTTGATCTCTGCCATGGCGTTCTCTTAGTGTTTCAGGCCGCCATAGCGATCCTCGCGGATCACGCGCGGCGTGATTTCCCGAGGCTCGATCGTCACCGGCTGATAGACGACGCGCTTCTCTTCCGGGTCGTAACGCATCTCGACATAACCGGAGACAGGGAAATCCTTGCGGAACGGGTGACCGATGAAACCGTAATCGGTCAGGATGCGGCGCAGGTCCGGGTGACCTTCGAAGACGATGCCGTACAGGTCGAACGCTTCGCGTTCGTACCAGTTGGCCGAACTCCAGATGTCGACGACCGATGCGACGATCGGCACTTCGTCGTCCGGCGCGAACACGCGCACGCGCAGGCGCCAGTTGTTCGACACGGACAGCAGATGCAGGACGGCGGCGAAACGCGGACCTTCGTAAGCGCCTTCACCGTAGGTTTGATAGTCGATACCGCAGAGGTCGATCAGCTGCTCGAAACGCAGCGTCGCATCGTCGCGCAGACGCTTCGTCACTTCGAGGTAATCGTCCGCCTTCACGACGATGGTCAGCTCACCGGTGGATTCGGTGATGCTCGTCAGGCGGCCGCCAAAGGCCGCCTCGAGGTTCGCTTTGAGAGTCTCGAGTTTGCTTGCCATATTGTGGGGAGGCTTGGGCTTTTATTGACGGGCGATGGTGTTGGTCCGGCGGATCTTCGCCTGCAGCTGGATCACGCCGTACACCAGCGCTTCAGCCGTGGGCGGACAGCCCGGCACATACACGTCGACAGGCACGATACGGTCACAGCCACGCACCACCGAATACGAATAGTGATAGTAGCCGCCGCCGTTCGCGCACGAACCCATCGAGATCACCCAACGCGGCTCGGCCATCTGGTCGTACACCTTGCGCAGCGCAGGCGCCATCTTGTTGCACAGCGTGCCGGCGACGATCATCACGTCCGACTGACGCGGACTGGGACGAAACACCACGCCGAAACGGTCAAGGTCATAACGGGCCGCGCCCGCATGCATCATCTCGACCGCGCAACACGCGAGACCGAACGTCATCGGCCACAAGGAACCGGTACGCGTCCAGTTGATCAGCTTGTCAGCCGTGGTGGTGACAAACCCTTCCTTCAAGACCCCTTCGATACTCATTTGTTTTCCACTCCAGACAGGCGGCGAGCCATCGCCACCTACACATACCGGCGATTAACCCGTCATTCCCAGTCGAGACCACCTTTCTTCCAGATATAGGCGAAGCCCAACAGGAATTCGAGCAGAAAAATCATCATCGAGATGAAGCCCGGCCAGCCGATATCGCGCAAGGCCACGCCCCACGGGAACAGGAATGCCGTTTCAAGGTCGAAGATGATGAAGAGAATGGCGACCAGGTAGTAGCGCACATCGAACTTCATGCGCGCATCTTCGAATGCCTCGAAGCCGCACTCGTACGGTGCGTTCTTTTCGGTGTCCGGTCGATTCGGACCGAGGATCTTGCCAATACTGACCAGTGCTACGCCTAAACCGGTGCCCACGAGGAGAAACAACAAGACGGGGAAATAGGCTGCGAGGTTCAAAGTATCCTCAATCGGTTAGTTCTGAGTGACGTCAGGAGACGTTGACTACGCGGAACAACCCCTGACGCGAAACACTTCGGGATGCTTGATGTTGAAAGCCCACAGCAAACACCACCTCAGAAGTGAAAATGCCAGCCGAAGCTGAAGCAAGCGGCTGGCATTAGATAACATTGGTGCCGACGGCGAGACTCGAACTCGCACAGCTTTCGCCACTACCCCCTCAAGATAGCGTGTCTACCAATTTCACCACGTCGGCACTGTCTGCAATCCGGGAAAACAACTTGTAAAACCCGCGAATCGCTTCAAGACTTGAATTGTAACCCGGCCAAACAGTTTGTTCAACGCACAAACGTGTTTTTCCCGAAAATTTATTTCGGCACGTCCTGGCCTGGCGCAGAAGCTGCAGACGCAGCAATTGCAGCCGATGCATTAGCCGGTGCCGAAGCGCCAGGAGCAGCCGATGCAGCAACAGGTGCCGTTGCCGGCATGCTGCCCAGTACGCCCGCAGAAGGCTTCGAGTGATAAGCGCCGAGGTACGTCAGTGTCAACGTGGTGACGAAGAACACAGCTGCCAGTATCGCAGTGGTACGTGACAGAAAATTAGCAGAGCCTGTCGCGCCGAAGAGACTGCCCGATGCGCCACTACCAAAAGCAGCGCCCATGTCTGCACCCTTGCCGTGTTGCAGGAGCACGAGGCCGATGACGCCAAGCGCCGACAGCAACTGCACGACAATGATCAACGTTTTCAAATACAGCATCACACTCACCTGAGTCTTTATTTAACCGCACAGCACGACATGCTGCACGCAATGGGTCATCCTCGCCCGGGCACTCTGCCTTGATGCTCAGCGCGCGGCCGTTGCCGCGACAGCTGCCGTGCAGATTGCCAGGAAATCCTTGTCCTTCAACGACGCACCACCGATCAGGCCACCATCGATATCCGGCTGGCTGAACAGGTCTTCCGCGTTCTCCGGCTTCACGCTGCCGCCATACAACAGCGGCACGTCGGCGGCATCACCGCCCTTTGCGACGAGACGCGCGCGCAGAAACGCGTGAACGTCCTGTGCCTGCTGTGCCGTCGCGCTCTTGCCAGTGCCAATTGCCCACACAGGCTCATACGCGACCACGAGGCGAGCCGCCTCTTCCACCGACAGCTTCGCGAGCACCGCATCCAGCTGCTCGCCGACGATCTGCTCGGTCTTGCCACCTTCGCGCTCTTCAAGCGTTTCGCCGACACAGACGATCGGCGTCAAGCCTGCTTCGAGTGCGCGCTGCGTCTTCACGCCGACGATCTCGGGGCTTTCGCGATGATACGCACGACGCTCCGAATGCCCGACGATCGCGTACGATGCGCCAAACTCCGCAGCCATTTCTGCTGCGACCTCGCCGGTAAACGCGCCTTGCGTGTGCGCGGAGATATCCTGCACGCCCCACGCGACGCGACCGCTTTCGAGCAGCGTCTGCGCCTGCGCCAGATACGGGCACGGCACGCACACACCGATGCGCACATCGTCCGGAAGATCTTCGGCGCCGCGCGATACCGCCTGCAGCAGCACGCGGTTGTCGGCCAGCCGGCCGTGCATCTTCCAGTTACCGACTACCAGTTTTGCTCGTTGTTTCGCCATCGTCTCGCTCGTTTTATCGTGGTACGGGTGATGAACGCGTCCGCTTCGTCGGCGCTCGGTACCCGCTCCGCATGCAAAAACCATGCAGAACGCGCAAAACACGCGATTTTACTGTGTGCTGACAGACTGGGTCAAACTCAATTAAACGACCGCTGTCAAGCACCCGCTCCCCAATTCAGCACGATCTTGCCGACGTGCGTGCTGCTCTCCATCAGCTCGTGCGCCTGCGCGGCCTCCGCGGCGGGGAACACCTTGAAGATCACCGGCTTGATCGTGCCGTCTTCGAGGTGCGGCCAGACACGCTCTTTCAGTTGCGCCGCGATCTTCGCCTTGAACTCGACAGGCCGCGGACGCAGCGTCGACCCCGTCACCGTGAGCCGTCGACGCAGAATGTCGTTCAGATTCACTTCCGCCTTCGCGCCGCCCAGCAGCGCGATGATGCAGAGACGGCCACCGTCGGCGAGCGCCTTCAGTTCGCGCGGCACGTAGCTGCCCGCTACCATGTCGAGGATCACGTCGACGCCGCGGTCGTTCGTCAGCGACTTGATCACCTCGACGAAATCTTCGGTCTTGTAGTTGATCGCGCGCTCCGCGCCGAGTTCTTCACAGGCGCGGCACTTCTCGTCGGTGCCGGCCGTCGCGAACACGCGAAAACCGAGCGCATGCGCAATCTGGATCGCCGTCACGCCGATGCCGCTCGAGCCGCCCTGCACGAGAAACGTTTCGTTCTCGCCGCCCTCGCCTTTGCCGAGCATCGCACGGTCAAAAACATTGCTCCAGACGGTGAAGAATGTCTCGGGCAACGCAGCGGCTTCGATATCGGAGAAGCCCTTGGGCACGGGCAGACATTGCAGCAGCGGCACGGTGGCGTATTCCGCATAGCCGCCGCCCGCCATCAGTGCGCACACGCGATCGCCGATCTTCAGGCCGAACGGATTGCGCTTCTCGTCGATGATTCCGCCGACGATTTCGCCCGCCACTTCCAGCCCCGGCAGATCGGACGCGCCCGGCGGCGGTGCATAGCCGCCTTTGCGCTGAAACACGTCCGGGCGATTCACGCCCGACGCGGACACCTTGATCAGCACTTCGCCCGCTTTCGGTTCGGGCATCGGCCGCTCGGCGAGCTTCAAGACTTCCGGCGCACCGAATTCGGTGATTTCGACTGCGTTCATCGTCGTCTCTCCCAGGTCTGGATTGCGCTGCAAACCGGCCGTGCAAACCCGTTCGCACTGCAATCCACCCTACATGAAAAACGGCCGGCGCGCAGTTGCGCTACCGGCCGTTCCGCTTTCACCGCGTTACTGCTGCGGCGTCGGTTCCGTTTGTGCTGCTTCGTTCAAAAGCGCCTTCGCCGACAGACGCACACGACCCTTCTCGTCCGTCTGGATGACCTTGACCTTCACTTGCTGGCCTTCCTTCAGGTAGTCGTTGATGTCCTTGATACGCTCGTTGGCGATTTCGGAGATGTGCAGCAGACCATCCTTGCCCGGCAGCAGGTTGACGATCGCGCCGAAGTCCAGCAGCTTGAGAATCGTGCCTTCGTAGACCTGACCGACTTCGACTTCTGCCGTGATGTTCTCGATGCGCTTCTTCGCCTCAGCCATGCCTTCGCTGCTCGTGCTCGCGATCGTGACGACGCCGTCATCCGAAATGTCGATCGTCGTGCCCGTTTCTTCCGTCAGCGCGCGGATCACCGAACCGCCCTTGCCGATCACGTCGCGGATCTTTTCCGGGTTGATCTTGATGGTGATCATGCGCGGCGCGTAGTCGGACAGTTCCGTGTTCGCACCCGAGACAGCCGAGGTCATCTTGCCGAGGATGTGCATGCGGCCTTCCTTCGCCTGCGCGAGCGCGACCTGCATGATTTCCTTCGTGATGCCCTGGATCTTGATGTCCATCTGCAGTGCCGTCACGCCAGCTTCCGTGCCCGCCACCTTGAAGTCCATGTCGCCGAGGTGATCTTCGTCGCCGAGGATGTCGGTCAGCACCGCGAACTTGTTGCCTTCGAGGATCAGGCCCATTGCGATACCCGCAACGTGCGCCTTCATCGGCACGCCGGCGTCCATCAGCGCGAGGCAGCCGCCGCACACCGAAGCCATCGACGACGAACCGTTCGATTCCGTGATTTCCGACACGACACGGATCGAGTAGCCGAACTCTTCGGCGCTCGGCAGGCACGCGACCAGCGCGCGCTTTGCCAGACGGCCGTGGCCGATTTCGCGGCGCTTCGGCGAGCCGACGCGGCCCGTTTCGCCCGTCGCGAACGGGGGCATGTTGTAGTGGAGCATGAAGCGATCGCGGTACTCGCCTTCGAGCGCGTCGATGATCTGCTCATCGCCCTTCGTGCCGAGCGTCGCGACGACCAGCGCCTGCGTTTCGCCACGCGTGAAGAGTGCCGAACCGTGGGTACGCGGCAGGACGCCCGTGCGGATTTCGATCGGACGAACGGTGCGCGTGTCGCGGCCGTCGATACGCGGCTCGCCGTTCAGGATCTGCGAACGGACGATCTTCGCTTCGATGTCGAACAGCACGTTGCCGACCGACGCCTTGTCGGCTGCTACCGCGCCCGCTGCCGCTGCTTCTTCTTCGAGCTTGGCTTGCGTGGCTGCGTAGACGGCCTTCAGCTTCGCCGAGCGAGCCTGCTTGTCGCGCGTCTGATAAGCCGACAGCAGTTCGTTGCCCGCGATTTCGTTGACGCGCGAGATCAGCGCTTCGTTCTTCGGCGCGGCTTGCCAGTCCCACTCGGGCTTGCCGCCTTCACGGACCAGTTCGTGGATTGCGTCGATTGCCGTTTGCATCTGCTCGTGACCGAACACGACAGCGCCCAGCATCACGTCTTCCGGCAGTTGATCCGCTTCGGATTCGACCATCAGCACCGCGCGCTCCGTACCGGCGACGACGAGGTCCAGACGCGATTCCTTGACTTGCGAGCGGGTCGGGTTCAGCACGTACTCGTTGTTGATGTACGCAACGCGCGCAGCACCAACGGGGCCGTTGAACGGCAGGCCCGAGATGGCCAGCGCCGCCGATGCGCCGATCAGCGCGGGGATGTCAGCGGGCACTTCCGGGTTGATCGACATCACGTGGATGACGACCTGGACTTCGTTGTAGAAGCCTTCCGGGAACAGCGGACGCAGCGGACGGTCGATCAGGCGCGAAATCAGCGTTTCGCCTTCCGACGGACGGCCTTCGCGGCGGAAGAAGCCACCGGGAATCTTGCCTGCGGAGTAGGTTTTTTCGATGTAATCGACGGTCAGCGGGAAGAAGTCCTGACCCGGCTTTGCCGTCTTCGCGCCGACGACAGTGGCCAGCACGACGGTGTCTTCGACGTCGACCAGCACGGCACCGCTCGCCTGGCGGGCGATCTCACCCGTTTCCATGCGGACCGTATGCTGGCCCCACTTGAACTCTTTGACGACCTTGTTAAACAGAGACATTTGTCCTCCTTGATCTTTTGGTCATGCCGCGCCGAACCGCGCGCGGCACCGTCAGGACCGGACCTTTCGGGTAGAGGAGTGTTATGCCATTCCAGAGAATCACGTGGATGCATCCGTTTGCACGCGAACCGCTGGAATGACACAGCGCCCTACCCTGAAGCCCGGCTTTATTTCGTATTACCCGCGGCGCAACCGGCACGCCTGACGGGTGGTATCAACGGCAAACCTCACACGAAGCGCACCGTTGAAAAACAAAATGCCTGTATCAGCGGAACTGACACAGGCATCTTGCTGACAGAAAGTCCGATGCGCCGGATTACTTACGCAGACCCAGCTTCTCGATCAGAGCGCGGTAACGGTCAGCGTCCTTGCCCTTCAGGTAGTCGAGCAGCTTGCGACGGCGGCTCACCATGCGCAGCAGACCGCGGCGGCTGTGGTGATCCTTCGTGTGGGCCTTGAAGTGAACCGTCAGTTCGTTGATGCGCGTGGTCAGCAGAGCGACCTGAACTTCGGGGGAGCCGGTGTCGTTAGCAGCGCGTGCGAATTGCGCGACGACGTCGGATTTCTTGGTGGTTTCAGCTACGGACATGTTGATTTCCTTTGAATCGACAAGCGGTCACGGAAGAAAGGCCGTGCCGTGGGTTACAACAAAACGAGTCGCGTATTGTAGCACAGCCCGTTCATCCGGCGAACCCTGCCGTTTCGGGCCGTGCTTCCAGCCGGCCCTGAATCCGCCCACGGCCGGACTGTCGCCGCTGGTCAGGGGCGCTTCATCCGGCAAGTGGTCGGCGGGACGGTGCGCTCGGGCGGCAGCGCCAACACCGTTCTGAAGCCGAAGCCTGAGCCTTCGTTGTCGAAATGGACGCCCGGCGTGCCCGCCTTGTCCATCTCCATCACGTAAAGGGGCTGGATCAGCTGGTGGTCGTCGGCGCGCATCCACGACGCATGGAAACCATTGTCGTACTTCATCCCTTCCAGCGCCTTCGCGACCTTCTCCGGCTGCGCGCTGCCCGCGCGGTTCATCGCCGCCGCCAGCATCTCGATCATCAGCGGCATGCGCAGCACCGGGTAATCGTCCTGCGCAGCCGGAAACCGCTGCCGGAACGACGCATACCAGGCGTCCGACGCCGCGCCGCCCGCATTCGGATGCCAGTCGGCCACGGCGATCACGCGCTTCACGCCCGCGTCGCCGAGCGCGGCTGGCGCGCCGAGACTGTTGCCGTAGAACGTGTAGAACTTCGTATCGAGGCCCTGCTCCCGCGCCGCCTTGACGAGCAGCGTCAGATCGTTGCCCCAGTTGCCCGTGATCACGGCGTCCGCGCCGCTCGCGCGAATCTTCGCGATGTACGGCGCGAAATCCTTCACGCGTCCGATCGGATGAAACTCGTCGCCGACCACCGCGACATCCGGCCGCTTCGACGCGAGCGCTGCGCGCGCCAGCGTGCTCACGTCATGCCCGAAGCTGTAGTCCTGATTCAACAGATAGACCTTCTTCACCGACTTGTCGCGCTGGATGACGTCGGCGAGCGCGTCCATCCGCATGCCCGCGTGCGCGTCGAAGCGGAAATGCCAGAAGCTGCAGTTCGCGTTGGTGAGCGCGGGGTCGTCGGCGGAATAGTTGAGGAACAGTTCGCGGTTGTCCGGCTCGCGCGTGTTCTGCTTGTCGATCGCCGTGAGCAAAGCGGCAGCCACGGCCGAACTGTTGCCTTGCGTGATGAAACCGATGTGTCTGTCGGCAGCGGCGCGCAGTTGTACGAGCGCCTCTTCCGCGCTGCCCTTGCTGTCGAGCACGACGAGTTCGAGCGGATGCGCGCCGTCCGCCAGCTTCACGCCGCCGCGCGCGTTGACCGTTTCAACGCCGAAGCGCAGGTTTCGCTCGACGGCCGCGCCCGCGTTCGCGAACGGGCCAGACATGCCCTCGATCATCGCGATACGGATCGGCGCCCCTGCCGGCGCGCCTTGCGCATGCACATTGGCGGCAGGAACCGTCGTCGCCGCCAGCGTCATCGCCGTCACTACCGCCTTTGCCCACTTTGCTTTCATCAGCGTCTCATCTGTCGATCGAAGCGCGGATCATAGGACGGCGCGCGGGCCGCAAGCAAGCAGATCGCGCGCGAAGGCCCGTCCCGGCGGGCGAACGCCCGAAAATCTTTTGACGCGGCGCGTGTCAAAATATCACCCTAGAAGAACAACCACTCATCGCACACCACCGGAGGTGTCATGTTGAACCGCCTTTCATTCGTGCGCCCGGCGCGCGGCGCACTCGCTGTTCTCGCGTGCGCCATGATGCTCGCCGGCTGCGCGCAGCCGTGGCAGAACTATCAGGCGGGCGCAGATCAATCGACGATCGTCGCCCGCCTCGGTCCGCCGCGTGAAGTGTACGACCTGCCCAACGGCGGCAAGCGCCTGATGTGGCCGACGCAGCCGATGGGCGAAACCACCACGGCCGCCGATGTCGATGCGTCGGGGAAGATCGTGAACGTGCGCCAGGTGTTGCAGCCGAACGAGTTCTATCGCGCGGAAATCGGCAAATGGACGCGCGACGACGTGCTCGTCAACTTCGGGCGCCCCGTCGAAACGAACTATTTCCCGCTGATGAAGCGAGAAGTCTGGACGTACCGCTATCTGGAAGACAACGTCTGGTACATGATGTACAGCTTCTATTTCGACGATCAGGGCATCCTGCGTCTGACGCAAAAGACCCCCGATCCGCTGCACGATCCGGATCGCCGCAGCTTGTTCTGAGCGGCTTCGGCTCCAAACGGAAAAGCCGCCTTATGAGGCGGCTTTTTCATGATTTTTCCTGGCGCACGCACAAAGCAAAACCCCGCCGCGGCGGGGTTTTGTCATTGCGACTCAATACAGCAAACGCGCATCAGATTTCCGAGCGTTGCGGGTTCAGCTTGTCGTGACCGGCATACAGACGGTTCAGCGCCGAGATATACGCTTTCGCCGACGCGGCGACGATATCCGGGTCGGTGCCGACGCCGTTCACGATGCGTCCCGCCTTCGACAGACGCACGGTCACTTCACCTTGCGCCTGCGTGCCCGTCGTGATGGCGTTGACCGAGTACAGCAGCAGTTCCGAACCGCTGCCCACTTCCGTTTCGATCGCGTTCAGCGTCGCGTCGACGGGTCCGTTGCCGTTCGCTTCGCCAACCACTTCCTTGCCCGAAACCGAGAACACGATACGCGCATGCGGACGCTCGCCCGTTTCCGAATGCTGCGACAGCGACACGAACTTGTAATGCTCCTTCTCCTGCGCTTCGGCCGATTCTTCCGTGACGATCGCAATGATGTCCTCGTCGAAGATTTCGGACTTGCGGTCGGCGAGTTCCTTGAAGCGCTGGAACGCGAGGTTCAGTTCGCTTTCGCTGTCGAGCGAGATGCCCAGTTCCTGCAGACGCTGCTTGAACGCGTTGCGGCCCGAGAGTTTGCCGAGCACGATCTTGTTCGCGGTCCAGCCCACGTCTTCCGCGCGCATGATTTCGTAGGTATCGCGTGCCTTCAGCACGCCGTCCTGGTGGATGCCCGACGCGTGTGCAAACGCGTTCGCGCCGACCACTGCCTTGTTCGGCTGAACGACGAAACCGGTGATCTGCGACACGAGCTTCGAAGCCGGCACGATCTGCGTCGTGTCGATGCCGAGATCGAGACCGAAATAGTCCTTGCGCGTGCGCACCGCCATCACGATTTCTTCGAGCGACGTGTTGCCTGCGCGCTCGCCGAGACCGTTGACCGTGCACTCCACCTGACGCGCGCCGCCGATCTGCACGCCTGCCAGCGAGTTCGCGACGGCCATGCCGAGGTCGTTATGGCAGTGCACCGAGAACACGGCCTTGTCCGAATTCGGGATGCGTTCGCGCAGCGTCTTCACGAGGTTACCGTACAGTTCCGGCACGCCATAGCCGACGGTGTCGGCGATGTTGATGGTCGTCGCGCCTTCCGCGATCACGGCTTCGAGCACACGGCACAGGAAGTCCATGTCCGAGCGGCTGCCGTCTTCCGGCGAGAACTCGACGTCGTTGGTGAACTTGCGCGCGAAGCGGACGGCCAGCTTTGCCTGCTCGAACACCTGGTCGGGCGTCATGCGCAGCTTCTTTTCCATATGCAACGGCGACGTTGCAATGAACGTGTGGATGCGGAAGTGATCGGCGGGCTTCAGGGCGTCGGCGGCGCGCTGGATGTCCTTGTCGTTCGCGCGGGCGAGCGAGCAGATCGTGCTGTCCTTGATCATGCCGGCGATCGTGTGGATCGCGTCGAAGTCGCCGTTCGAGCTGGCCGCGAAGCCGGCTTCGATCACGTCGACTTTCATCCGTTCGAGCTGCTTCGCGATACGGATCTTTTCTTCCTTCGTCATCGACGCACCGGGCGATTGTTCGCCGTCACGCAACGTCGTATCGAAAATGATGAGCTTGTCTGCCATCTCGGGTCTCCAGGGGGATTCGGTCAATTTGAATTGGAAAACGGAATTCGAGTGTTCGCGCCATCACCGCAGACGACGCTAACAACGAACGAGGCAGACGGAGGGCGAAAACGATCAGCGCGGCAGGCGCGCTAGAGCTAGCGAGCGTAGTAGCTTGCCGGCTTGAAGAGACAGGAAGGGGAACTTGGAAAGTGCCATGCCAGAGACTATAGCGGCAATGCCGGAAACGTGCAATTGGGGGCCCTGCGGGCCGGGCTTTTTGGGGTTTGGGTTTGGGGGGCTGGGTTTTGTCTGCGACGCTGGGGTGGTTTGCTTGTGTTTTCGCTGGCATCCGCGTTTTGCTTCTGGTTTGCTAGCGTTGCCCCTGTGCGGGGCGGCACCTACTTTTCTTTGCCGCCGCAAAGAAAAGTAGGCAAAAGAAAGCGGCTCACACCGCCAGCACGTGTTCTTATCCACGGGTCCCCAACGTCCCCATGCTTCACTCGGCATTGCCTTTCACTGGTGTACGTTGCTAGCGCTTCGAACAGACGCCTCACCCACTTCAGACGCCAGCACAAGGGCCAGCGGCAGCGAATGGTTGGTGCCGCCCAGGTGGCAAACGGTGTGTAGGTTGTCGTGCCGAAAAGGTCCGCGCTCTTACAAGAGACACCGACCTTGCTTCTCAGTCTGGAGTGATGGGCGTACGGCGCGAAAGCCTACACACCGTTTGCCACCTGGGCGGCGGCTGCATGTCTGGCGCGGCGTGCCGCGACGCGGGGGCGTGAAGTGGGTGAGGCGTACAGGGAGGACGTTGGCAACGGGCGCGGACTGGCGCGATGCCGTGTGAAGCGTAAGAACCTGTGGGGGCCCTCAGGCAGGAACAAGGATTGGCGGTGTGAGCCGCTTTCTTTTGCCTGGCGGTTTCAAATGTGAAGCGCAACACAATGCCTAGTGAACGGAATTATCAGGTTGAGAAGCAAGTGCAAGCATGGTGGCGAAGACTTCGAACGGCGAG
>Ga0207426_1000589_pt1 | contig 48263 bp, 32 predicted proteins | sample AraplaMF_Cvi_mMS_FD_184265 | JGI IMG/M metagenome (GOLD analysis project Ga0207426, IMG submission 184265) | Arabidopsis root microbial communities from the University of North Carolina, USA - plate scrape MF_Cvi_mMS (SPAdes) (version 2) | ecosystem: Host-associated > Plants > Roots > Endosphere... | reverse complement strand
GATTTTGTCTTACCCAGGATTAAACTGATTTTGATGATTTTACTGATTTTTTATTTCTGATTTTTTTGATTTAAAATGATTTTGGGAGATATAAGCGAATCTTTATCCGCTCATATCTCCCAAAATCAGTTTAAATCAAAAAATAAAAAATCAGTAAAATCATCAAAATCAGTTTAATCCTGGGTAAGACAAAATCCTGGGTAAGACAAACCTTAATGCAGCAAGCTGCCCGGCGTAACACCGAAATGCTTTTTAAATGCCCGTTGAAAATGCTGTGGATGGCTATAGCCCAGCTTATACGCGATTTCAGAAATATTGTATTGTCTTTCCCGGATCATTTGCTGTGCCCTTTTTAGCCGGGCTTCATGTACAAAGCCGTATACGGTGGTGTTAAACAATTCCCGGAAACCCTTCTTCAGTTTAAATTCATTCAGCTGGCATAATTTAGAGAGTTCCGCCAGCGCAGGTGGCTGATCCAGCTGTTGTTCCAGGAGGGTGCGGGCCGCGTATAGCTTGTCAATATCGGCACGCGGAATGGTGGCCGTTCTCTTTACCGCCGGCTGCAGCAGGCCTTCACATTGCAGCGATAACAGGTCCAGTATCTTCGATTCAATATACAGCTTCTTTAAGCCATCCGGGCTAGGGTATTGCCAGATGGTATCAAAAATATATTTCATCCTGGCGGTGATCACCGGGGTAGGCGATTCCAGTATAAAGGGCTTTCCGGCGTATATCTTCTCCGCATATTTCTCCAGTTCCGGCACATAAGACATCAGTAATTCCGCCATCCGGTCGGGGTTTACATGTACGCCGAAGGTGCGGAATTTGCCGTATCCTATCAGCTCGTTTTTCTCCAGGCTTCCGGGATTGAACATGATGTTGTTGGCCCCCCTGGCGTATAGGCGTCTGCCGGGAAAACCTTCTATCGTTTGATACAGATCTCCTTCCACGATGAAATTCATTTCCACGAATGACATGCTGTTCAGGTGCTGCCAGGGCGGCGCAATACGGTCGGTTTGAAAGCGGCTGTCGGCTATGCCCATCCCGTTTAACATCGCCAGGGTAATGATGCCTTGCTTATCTTCAAAAGGCAACGCCAGATCCTGTACAACTCCTCTTCCGGGCGAAAACATCTGTTCGTAGGAGGCAGGGGCGGGCGGTAATGTACGCTCTTCCATACCGGGTTAGTTTTATTTTCAAAGATGGTACAAAGTTATCCGTTATATGCCATCTGTTGGGTGGGTAAAACAACAATTTTACCGGAAATAATAAGATGGTTATGCCAAACAAAACTAAAGAGAATAATGAACAAACACCGGTATTAATTGCCGGCGGTGGATTAACCGGCTTGTCGGCCGCACTTTTCCTGTTACAGCAGGGCATACGTCCGCTGCTGGTGGAGCGCCATGCCACCACCTCCATTCACCCGCGTTCACGCGGCTTTGATGTACGTACCATGGAATTGTTCCGCGAGCTGCAGGTGGATGACGAGATCCGCGAAGCCGGCAAAGCACTGGCCGTTGCCTGGGGCATGTACGCCGGCACCGATTTGAAAGCTATTACCGACCAGGTAAATCCCGGCCGCGAAAAGGTAAAACACCCCGTGGAATTCCGGGAGCTGGAAAAACTCGCCGCCCTCAGCCCTGTTTCCGGCGCCCGCTGTACCCAGGACCTCTGTGAACCCATTCTCCTGAACACCTCTATTGCCCGGGGCGCCGACATTCGCTTTCATACAGAACTGCTGTCGTTTTCACAAACCGATGATCATGTCACAGCGTATATCCGTAACCGTGATAACGGTGAAATCAGCACCATTACCTGCCAGTATATGATTGCAGCCGACGGCGGCAACAGCCCCATTCGTCGCGGACTCAACGCCGCCACCACCGGTCCCGGTCCGCTGGGCACCCTCCTGAATATTTACTTTGAAGCGCCGCTGACAGAACAGGTGCGCGACCGGGAATTCAGTCTCGGCCTGATCGAAAGACCCGGTATTACCGGCATGTTCGCCGCTATCAACAACAGCGATAAATGGGTGCTGCACCTTCACTACGATGCCAGCCTCGAAACACCTGAAGACTATACCAACATCCGCCTGCTTCAGATTATCCGGGAAATTATCGGCGTTCCCGATTTTCCGGTACGCATCATCAGCGTATTACCCTGGCAACCCACCGTTAACGTGGTGACCAACATGCAGTACGGCCGCATCTTTATTGCCGGCGACGCTGCCCACCAAATGACACCCTATGGCGGAAAAGGCGCCGCTACCGGCGTTCAGGATGTACATAACCTTGCCTGGAAACTGGCACTGGTACTGCAACACAAAGCCTCCCCCGCGCTACTGGATACCTACTCCCCGGAGCGGCAACCCATAGGATTGGAAAACGCACTCCTCTCCGGCAGCATGGCCGACGATAAAGGGCTCGTCAACATCAACATAGTAAAACAAGAGCGCGAGAAAGCCACGCAGGAAGGAAGCTTTTCCTGGATGAAGCGTTTGCTTGGGCTACCCGACTATACCTATACCTCCGCCGCCATCGCCGGCAAACCAGCCGCTCCCGGAACAGATACCATCAAGGCCGACGGACAACCCGGTACCCGCATGCCACACCTGTGGCTATACGAAAACGACACCCGCCAATCTACCATCGACCTGGTGGGTCCTCACTTCATACTGATCACCACGGAAAACGGGGATGCCTGGCAGGAAGCCGCCACCAACGTAGCAGCACGATTTAATATTCCTTTGCCCGTAAAAAGCATCACCTCGGAAGAATGGAAAACAGCCGCCAAACTTCAACCTGGTATGGCACTGCTCGTGCGCCCCGACGGATTCATTGCCTGGCGTTCGGATGATCCGGAGTATACTTTGGCTACAGCCATGGAGCGGATTTTGTCTTGCCCAGGATTAAACTGATTTTGTTGATTAAACTGATTTTGTCTTGCCCAGGATTAAACTGATTTTGTTGATTAGACTGATTTTTTCCTTTGATGATTTTAAAAAGATTAGCGAAGACAGATGCAGATCTCTGCTTTATCTTCGCTAATCTTTTAACTCAAAATACAATTAGAAAAAAAATCAGTTTAATCAACAAAATCAGTTTAATCCTGGGCAAGACAAATTCCGTTGAATCATTAGCCCGCTATCGCTCCCGCCTGAGCAGCTACCCTGGCGCCGAGCTTGTTGGCGAAAATGAGGCATTCACGGGGTGGCCGCTGTTGGACAAAACTGTGCAGGAAGCCTGCCAGGAAGGCGTCGCCACTGCCGATGGTGTCAACTACCTGTACCGGGATGCCCGGTTCCACATAAAAGATATCGTTCATGAAAAGAAGGGCGCCATCGCCTCCCATGGTGACTACGATAGTGGAAATATTAAAACGGGTAGATAGCTCCCGCACCGCCCATTCCTTGTCTTCATAAGGATGATACCAGCTGCTGATCAACTCCAGTTCTGTTATATTCAGCTTCAGGATATGACAATGCTGCAATAGCCACTCCACGTGTGCGCGGGTGTAGTGCGGAGCCCGGAGATTAATATCCAGCACTTTGATCACATCTTCTTTCAGGGCCTCCTCCAGGGTGAGGCGTGAAACGGTATCACGGGAACAGAGACTTCCGAATACAAGATAGCGTGTTCCGGCCTGCTTCAACAGCGCGGCTAATGAAGGCTCCCACCGGATAAAATCCCACGCTGCCGGGTATACGATATCATAATGCACATCAGCAGGATTGGTCATGTCTGCGTATACCTTACCTGTTTCCTGTTGATCATCTATCTGTATATAACCGGTATTTAAATTGTAAACATGGAGCATGTCCAGAAGGCGCTGCCCGTGAGCGTCGTGGCCTACCCGTGATATGAGCGTCACCTTTTCTCCCAGCTGCTGCAGATGCCAGGCCACATTCATGACGGCGCCACCGGGTAATTCCTTATCGGGCAGAATATCCCATAACATTTCTCCAAAACAGATGATAGCGTTTGACATAATTTCCGGTTTTGATTAGTTGTCACGATCCCGTGCGCTTACCTTTGCAATGATACAAAATACAGTAAAGCACTTATATTTATACTACGAATATCCCCCATAAACCCGGAAAAATGCACCAGGAAGAACATTTAAAAAGCTCGGATTTTATTACAGACATGGTGATCGGCATGAGCGACGGTCTTACCGTACCCTTCGCATTGGCGGCAGGGCTTAGCGGCGCTGTGAGCAGCAACAACATCATCCTCACCGCTGGTATTGCTGAAATAGTGGCCGGCTGTATTGCCATGGGGCTGGGTGGCTACCTCGCGGGAAAAACGGAGCTGGAACACTACGAAAGCGAACTAAAAAGAGAATACACAGAAGTGGAAACCGTGCCGGAAAAGGAAATGGAGGAAGTAAAGGAAATATTTGCGGAATATGGGCTGAGCACAGCTGCGCAACAACTCATCGCTTCGGAGCTGTCGAAAGATAAAACCAAATGGGTCAACTTTATGATGAAATTTGAGCTGGGCCTGGAAGCCCCCAATCCCAACCGCGCCAGGCAAAGTGCCCTCACCATTGGCGCCTCCTATTTTGTGGGAGGACTGCTGCCATTGTCGGCTTACCTGTTCACGGATACGCCCCAACGCGGATTGATCGGCTCTACAGTACTCACCATTATCTGCCTGTTTGTATTTGGCTATTTCAAAAGTAAAGTCACTGGTCAGCCACCAGTGCAGGGCGCGCTAAAAGTAACCATGATAGGGATACTCGCGGCCGCGGCCGCATTCGGTATTGCCAAACTGGTTGCCTGATCTTCGTACATAACGACCTTCAAACTGTTAGCAACAAAGTAATCCGTTAATCGATTTCATGAAACTATCGCCCAGGTTAAAAAAATGGATCAAAATACTGGCAATACTACTCCTGCTGAGGATAGTGGTTGGTGTGCTGCTCTACTACCTGGTAGAACATAAGTTTGTAAAAATCGTTCAATACCTGGTAAACAGGGAATCCGGTGATACCTACCGGTTTGATGCAGACGATATTGATTTCTCCCTCTGGAACAGGAATATCGTGGTACGCGGCGCCAAACTCACCGGAAAAGATACGGTACACGTCAACGCGCATTATGATGTGAACATCCCCAGGATCTATTTGTCTATTCAATCCTGGCGAACGCTGATCTTTGATAAAAAACTGCTGGTCGACAGTCTTTCTGTTATCAGTCCTTCCCTGTTTATTCATGAACACGTGGCGCCGGGTCCGCGACAACAGCACTTCCAGCTGTCGTCTGTCGTGGATCACCTGGAGCGGGCATTACAATATGTCAATGCGCGGATCGTGCACCTGCAGGATGGATCACTGGTATACAGCAAAGTAAACGGTCCACCGCCTTTACGGCTGGATCATTTTAATTTTTCTATTCTCAACTTCTCCAAAGTCACTACTTCCGACAATCATATCCTGGCTTCTGAAGACGTTGACTTCTCTTTCGATAATCAGCATTGGGTGCTACCGGATGGCCGCAATACCATTAGTTTTAAACGGCTTCACTTCTCCGGGAAGCGACAGGTATTTGAAATGGATTCCTGTTCCATATTCAGCGCAGCCACGGCCAATAAGGGAGCAATGTCGTTGCAGGCAGATAAATTCTATTTTAATGCCCGGCACCTGCCCGCTATTTATATGCGGCAGGAATTGCTGATCGACACACTGGTATGCGTACGGCCCGTATTAAAATTACCTGGTAAAAAGGTAACTGTAAAAGACAAGAAGATGGCGTTAGACAGTATTCCCAATACGCTGTTTAAAAAAATGAACTTTAAATATATTGCGGTAAAAGATGGAGAACTGTTGCTGAAAGGTAATGTGTCTACCGGTGTTACCAAAGGCACCAACCTGCGGATCTACAATCTTACTATCGCACATGATACCGTTCCCGGTATTACCACGGACAGTATTTCACTGAACCTGGATAGAATAAAGTTCTATTCGCTCGACAGTATGTTCCAGCTGAGCGTGGATGAATTTATCCTGCAACACAACGATGTAATTTTTAATAACGTGGAATATGGTCCCACGCCTAAAAACCATTCCGGTAAAGGACTTACTTTTACCGCGCCGGCGCTGCGGCTCAATGATGTAAGCCTGGAAGACCTGCTGCAAAAGCATCTGAAAGCCGGCAATGCGGTGCTGTATTCACCTCGTATCACCTTTCAGACTAAAAGTAAAAAAACAGCAAAAGGCAATGCCCTGCCGGCAGACAGCAGTATTAAAATGCCGGCATTTTATCAAACCCTGCATGGGTTAAGCGGACTGATCAAAGTGGATACCTTCCGGGTAGTAAACGGTAATGTTAATCTCGTGGTCAACGGGAAATCAACATTGGCACTGCGGCTAAAAAATGTAAATACAGATATCCTGCTGCATAATTTCTTTATGAGTGATTCGCTGGTAGATATCAAACACGCTATGCCCAACTTACATATCCGGGAAATGAGCGTGGCATCAGACAAAGTAAATATAACAGTGAACAACTATACTTTTGATGGTAAACAACGGCATAATAAAGCCGATAAGTTATTAGTGACCCTTTCCAACGGCACCCGTATTACCAGTACCAGCCTTTACTGGGAAGTGTTTGACTGGGACGTTTTCCAGCAAACAAAGGATATACAGGTAGATGTATTACGCTTCGGCGCCTTAAATATACAAACACAAAACACGAACACCTCCAAACCTGCCACTCCCAAAAATCTGCCAGTCATACGCATCGCGCAGCTGGATATAGGTCTGCTGCAATTCAGTAGTAATAGTGCTTCCGCGCACAGCAGTTTTAACGGCGCGAGTATAGCACTTCGCAACGTGCGCACGCTGCAACAATTTATTACCTGGAGCAGCGCTGCCGGCAAGTTTTACAATATTAACAGTCACAGTCCAAAAATGGACCTGGAGATGGCAAATGTATCGCTCAACAGTACCGGTACTACTACGGTAAACAATGCAACCGCACAGCTTCATAACGATAACGGGCATACTAAAATATCGGTTCCCGTATTAAGTATGCAAACGGGCATTCATAGCACCGATTTCAGTCGCCTGCAAGTGCAATCGCTGAATATCGACCGTCCTAACGTAGAGATACTGAGCAGTGGCCCCGCACCTTCCGGACATCTCAAAGCGGCGCCGCTGGAGGCAATCATTGCACAGCTGCATGTGCGCGATGCCGGCATCCAATACACAAAGATCAACGGGCAGGATAGCAGCCAACTACATACTACGCTGCAGTTTTCCGGCAGCAAGATATCGCTGCATACCGGCCACGAAAAATTATTAGCATACGATCAGCTGCAACTGGAAGCCACATCCCTGCAATTTAACAACAGCGGCACGGAACTCGCCACTCCCAAAGTTTCGCTGCAGCTGCACAAAGGAACGCTGCATAAAGATAAAGCAGGTTTGCTGGCCCTGCACTCCGGTGTTACCGCCGCATGGCAGGGATTGCAGCTATCACAACACCGGGGCGATACCATGGAGTTGACCATTCACCAACTATCTGGTCTCTTTAAGGATGCGGCTTTTTCTTTCCGGCAGCAGGAAAAAACAGCGTGGCAACCTTTCCTCGCCAATACCCGCATCAGCGAAGGCGCTGTATTTTACCGCAACAAACACCTGCATGTTACCGCCGGTAGTTTTAAGTTGGATCCGGTTACACATACTGCTGAGGTAAATGATTTTAGTATGACGCCGAACCTAAGCGCAGAAGAGACCTTCCGCACCGCACGCTGGCAGCGGGATTACATTACCGTAAAAGGCGCCGTACTCCAACTCAGCGGCATACAGGTAAATGATAGTCCGGGCGATACCACCATCCGCATCCGGAGAATTACCACAGACAGTGTTCTGCTTACAACGGCCAGGGATAAACGAATTCCGTTTGAACACGGTATTGAAAAATTAATGCCTACTAAATTAATTCACGCCCTCCCGGTAGCATTACAGGTAGATTCCATCGTGTTACGGCACGCTGCCGTTACCGTCAACGAATCTTCCAAAGCCACCAACAAATGGTCGGCCGTACCCATCACCGATATCAATGCCTTCATCACTCATTTTGGCAATGTGCATCCTAACAGCGACAGTCTGCGGGTACAGGCCAGCGGACGACTGTTAGGCAACCCGATTCACTACTTCTCCTATAACGAATCATATACCGATTCTCTTTCCGGCTTTTATGCGCAGAGTTACCTGGCGCCGATGGACCTGAAAGATTTCAACGCAATAGCCATTCCTATGGCGGCAGTGAAAGTAAGACGGGGTTATGCAGATACTATTTATTCCAACTGGTCGGGGAATAAATACGCCACGCTGGGCGATATGAATTTCTATTATAACCGGCTCAATATACAGGTACTCAATAAAAAAGATTCATTGAAACCCGGCTTTATGGCAAACCTGAAAACCTTACTGGCAAATGCTATTCTCAGAAACTCCCGTCACGGGCCTACACGTATGTTCTTTGTGCGCGACCGGGAAAAATTTATCTTCAACTATTGGGTAAAAGCCGAAACTTCCGGTATCATCACCGCTGTAGGTGTTAAGAAAAACCGCAAGTACCTGAAGAGGTATAATAAGGTAGCACGGAAGTATTCACTGCCTAAACGGTAAAACGGGGATCTGTTGGGAGTATTTGATGCGTCCCTGCTGTATGCATCTCACTGTAAAAGCTGTACATTGTAACCTGAACATAGAGAACAGGAATTAAGTCATTTGAACTATTTATCCGACATTTGTTACCCAATTTTAATCGATTATGAAAGTTTGCATTGCTGAAAAACCAAGCGTGGCGAGGGATATTGCAGAAGTGATCGGCGCGAAACAACGCAAAGATGGCTACTATGAGGGCAACGGCTATCAGGTAACCTGGACTTTCGGCCATTTCTGTACCCTGAAAGAACCACACGATTACTACGAACAATGGAAGTTCTGGCGGTTGGAAGATCTTCCGATGATACCCCCTAGTTTTGGTATCAAGCTGATTGAAAACTCCGGTGTACAAAAACAGTTTAAGATCATAGAAACCCTGGTGCAGCAATGTGAAGAGGTGATCAACTGCGGGGATGCGGGCCAGGAGGGGGAACTCATTCAACGCTGGGTTTTGCTGAAAGCAAAATGCGCGGCGCCCATTAAAAGGCTCTGGATATCCTCCCTTACCACGGAGGCGATCCGTGATGGCTTTCTTCACCTGAAAGAATCAGAACAATACAACAACCTTTATGCTGCCGGCAGCGCCCGCGCCATCGGCGACTGGCTGCTGGGAATGAATGCCACCCGACTGTTCACCAAAAAATTTGCCCAGGGGAAAGTGGTATTGTCTATAGGACGCGTACAAACACCTACCCTGGCCATGATTGTACAACGGCAAAAAGAAATCAACGCGTTTGTATCGGAAGACTATTGGGAACTCAAAACCATTTACCGGGAAACAGAATTCACCGCGGCCATAGATCGTCTGAAAAGTCCTGATAAAGCCGCCAAAGGTCTCACCTATCTAAAGGAGCATCCGTTTGAGGTAACTTCTTTCGAAAAAAAAGATGGCAAGGAAGGGAATCCCCGGCTGTTCGACCTCACCGCCTTGCAGGTGGAAGCCAATAAAAAGTTCGGCTTCTCGGCAGATGATACTCTTAAATATATTCAAAATCTTTACGAGAAAAAACTCACCACCTACCCAAGGGTAGATACTACTTACCTCTCGGAAGACCTGCATCCTAAAATTGCAGGTATACTGCAGGATATGACACCATACAGCGCGCTTACGGCTCCGCTGCTGGCCAATCCTATTCCAAAGCTGAAAACGGTTTTCGATGATAAAAAAGTGACTGATCACCATGCTATCATTCCTACCGGTATACATCCGGGAGGGTTGCCGCTGGAAGAAAAACGTATATACGACCTCGTTGCCCGCCGCTTTATTGCGGCCTTTTACCCGGAATGTAAGATCTCCAATACTACCGTGCTTGGAAAAGTAGGACAGGTGCCGTTTAAAGTAACCGGTAAACAGATTATAGAACCGGGATGGAAAGAAGTATATGCCAATGATGTAAAAGAGAAGAAAGAGGGAGAAGAAGAAGAAAAAATCCTGCCTCATTTCGAAGTAGGTGAAAGTGGTCCGCATACACCACGTATCCACCAGGGGAAAACATCTCCGCCCAAAGCCTTTACCGAAGCATCTTTGCTGAGAGCCATGGAAACCGCCGGTAAACAGGTAGACGATGAAGATTTACGCGAGCTCTTGAAAGACAACGGCATTGGCCGTCCTTCTACCCGCGCCAACATCATTGAAACCCTGTTCCGTAGAAAATATATCGAGAAGAAAAAGAAGAATATCTATGCCACGCAAACCGGCATCGACCTGATCGATACCATACAAACAGAGCTGTTGAAAAGCCCTGAACTCACCGGTCAGTGGGAACGTAAACTTCGTCTTATAGAAAAAGGCGAGTACGCCATGGATACTTTCAAGGATGAACTGATTCAAATGGTGGTAGACCTCACCAAAGAAGTAAAAACATCCAGCTACAAATTCATCACCATTGCCCCTGACCAGCCACCAGTACCGGAAAAGGAAGAAAAGCCAAAGAAAGAACCCAAACCAAAAAAGGTAGTTGTTATCGGGGAAATACAATGTCCGAAATGCAAAACGCATTTACTCAAAAAAGGTAACACTGCCTATGGTTGTGCGAATTTTAAAGAATGTGGCTTTAAACTTCCCTTCGAATTACTGGGCAAAAAATTAAACGATAAACAAATCGCCGACCTGCTTACCAAAGGCAAAACCACTAAAATAAAAGGCTTGAAAGTACCCGGCAGCGCGGAAGAAAAAGAGGGTAAACTGATACTGGGAGCAGATTTCAACGTAACTATAGAGTAGTAGTTTGTCTTGCCCAGGATTAAACTGATTTTGTCTTACCCAGGATTAAACTGATTTTGATGATTTTACTGATTTTTTATTTCTGATTTTTTTGATTTAAAATGATTTTTGGAGATATGAGCGGATAAGATTCGCTTATATCTCCAAAAATCATTTTAAATCAAAAAATAAAAAATCAGTAAAATCATCAAAATCAGTTTAATCCTGGGTAAGACAAAATCAGTTTAATCCTGGGTAAGACAAACTACGCTTCGATTGCTGTACCTACAGTAACCTCCTTCCATACTTCCAGATCGTTTTCCACCGCCGCCATTTTCTGGTAAGCCATTTCATAGGCATCGGCGCCAAGGAATAAATGCAATGGAGCATTTTCGGCGCCGGCTACGTCAATAACAGCACTTACTGCCTTTTCAGGATCTCCTGCCTGGTTGCCATCAATTTGCTGATGCGCGATCTGTGTGTCGCGTACCGACTGGTAAGCGGCGATTTGATTGGCTGGCAGTCCCAGTGAGCCGGCGGAAAGGAATTCGGTCCTGAAATATCCGGGGGCTACGATGGTAACGTTGATACCAAATGGTTTTACTTCGGCAGATAAAGACTCTGATAAACCATCTACTGCAAACTTGGTGGCGCAATAGATACCAAAACCAGGGAAGGCGCCGGTAAAACCTGCAATAGAAGAGATATTGAAGATATGACCGGATTGCTGTGCTCTCATATGCGGTAATACCGCACGGGTTACATTTAACAGGCCAAATACGTTCACATCAAAACTGCCGCGGGCTTCCGCATCGGATAATTCTTCCAGGCTACCAATTTGTCCGAAGCCGGCATTATTTACCAATACATTGATACTGCCGAACTGTTGGATGGTGGCGGCTACCGCTGCTTTTACGCTGGTTTCGCTTTTGAGGTCTACCGACAGTGGGAGGAAATTATCATGTGTAGCTATTTTACGCAGATCATCGAGGTTGCGTGAAGTGGCTGCTACTTTATATCCCTGATCCAGTAATTGTAATACGAAAGAACGTCCTAAGCCTTTGGAGGCGCCGGTTACAAACCATACTTTGTTGTTGTTCATGATCTTGTGTTTTTTTGTTAGCACAAATGTAGATCAGGAATACATGCCGGCTATTACGCTAATCAAACCAATGATTGCAAAATTCAAACAATCCGAAAAGCGCCCGGGGTAATGTTGGTTTGTTTCTTAAAAAAGTTATTAAAGTGCGCAGGTTCTTCAAAACCGAGGGCATAGCTGATTTCGGCCACGTTCCAGCTGGTATGCTTCAGGAGGGCTTTAGCTTCGCTGGTGAGTCGCTCAGCGATATGTGCCGTGGTGGTTTTACCGGTGGTATCGCGGATGGCGCGGTTCAGGTGATTCACGTGTACCGACAGCTGTTTCGCAAAATCGTTGGCCGATCTTAATACAAACCGTTGTCCCGGCGATTCAATGGGGAATTGCCGCTCGAGCAACTCCGTAAATACTGAGGTGATACGGGTTTTGGCATCCGCATGCTGGTACAGCGCTTCGGAAGGCTGCATCTTCAATGCGTAGTGGATGATTTCCGTAAGATAACTGCGGAGAAGGTCGTATTTATATACATAATCCGAACTAATCTCGGACAACATTTTTTTGAACAACAGCGCTACTTCTTTGTCCTGAGTTTTAGTCAGCACATAAGAAGGAATACCACCGGGCATCATCATGGGTAGCTCGTGGATATTGCCCCTGTTGGCGCTGGTAAAGAATGCCTCCTTGAATATGCAGAAGTATCCGGCATTATCGCCCGACAAGGATTCCCAGGAATAAGGTACCTGCGGGTTAAAGAATATAAGGGTACTGCCTTTTACCTCTACGGTTTTATCGGCATAATGAAAAAGATTATGCCCCCGTACCAGGCTTATTTTATAGAAATCACGGCGGCTGTATTGTATCGTCATCTTTCCATCTATAATACAATCTTCCATCCGGAATACATTAAAATGTCCCAGGTCCTGTTGCAGTTTATCGGGTACTGCGGCAAACTTATGCTGATAAAACTCCTGTAATGACTCTGTTTTATTCATGGGCCAAAGTTACAAAATTCAGACCATACCGCTGAAATGATTCCATTGCCTCCCATAAAAAGCCCACAGGATGGCAGCAGGTATTTTCTACCTCTTGCTGCCATCCTGCGGGCTTTATTTATGTAAACTGGTTATTTCTTTAATGCTGCGGCTCAAAGCGTAGATTGTTTTCCTGTTTTAACAGGCCAGCACCAGGTCTTCAGGCTCCTTAAACTTCCGTTCGCTGCTCTTAATAGGCACATCGTTGATGGCTGCCAGTCTGCGTTGCATGAGTCCATCGGCATTAAACTCCCAGAGTTCATTTCCGTAAGAGCGAAACCAGTTACCGGCCTGATCGTGCCACTCATATTCAAAGCATACCGCAATATGATTATCTGTAAAGCTCCAGAGTTCTTTTTTCAATTTATAATCCAGTTCTTTCTGCCATTTCTTTGTGAGGAAGTTAACCACTTCTTCCCTGCCGTTGATGAACTGGTCGCGGTTGCGCCATTCGGTATCCTTTGTATATACCAATGATACTTTCTGCGGGTCTTTGCTGTTCCAGGCGTCTTCTGCCAGTTGTACCTTTTGCAAAGCGGTTTCGTGTGTGAACGGAGGAAGGGGGAATTTCTGTTCCATAATAATGTATTTAAGTAGTGAATAAATATTAGATAGATCGATCTGTCTATTTTTGATGATTAAAAAAAGATGCGTTGGGCATCTTTTCGTTCTATTCCTCCACAAATGTAAATCGAATATTTTAAAAATAGACAGATCGATCTATCTTTTTTTTAATTTCCTGTGAGATGAGACCTGGAATAGGGCCTACAACAATCCGGTCGCCATTTTCTTTGCCTCCTGCACCGGCCACTGGTTGCGGTAAAGCTGGCTTTCCACGATAGCAGATTCAAACAGCAGGTATATATGATCTTTCACCGCCTGCTTTTCTTTATGAAGAATATCGCCCAGGAATGCGCGCAGGTCCTTTTTATGATCCTGGATCACGTTGAGTACCGCGGTGTCTTTATCTGTTGTTTCCGACAGGATATTCAGGAAAGCACAGCCCCTGAAATGTTCTTTCTCATTATTATCCGACAGGAAATCAAACGCCGCCTGGATCTTCTCTTTCGGCTTGGTGGCGGTATCGGTAAATCGCTTTAAACCTGCCATCCAGTCGGTATGGCGTTGCTGTAAAAAAGCCAGCAGCAAGGTTTCCTTCGATTCGTAGTGCAGGTACAAACTGGCCCTGGCCACACCGGCCTCCTGGATCACCTGGTTGATGCCTGTGGCATGATAACCCTGGTTATAAAACAGCTCGGTAGCGGTATCCAGTAAACGCTGCCTGGGATCGCTGATCTTCTTTTTCATGGTACAAAGGTACAAAAAAGACAGATCGATCTATCTTTATTTCCGCTCACATAAAACCGGCGAAAAAAAGCAGTCCTTGTATTATCTTGTCAGGGATTAATATTAATTAAACATCCGCTGCGCATGCATTCAACATTACGGCACCTGTTGCTTTCCCTTATTTTCCTTTTTGCTGTTTCCACCGCCCGCGGCGGCGTTCCCTGCGCAGCCGCCCGGCTGAAATGCGAACACCTCTCCAACCCGCTGGGCATAGATGCCATGCATCCCCGCCTGTCGTGGTTACTGGCAGATACCCGCAGCGGCGCAAAACAAACCGCCTATATCATCCGCATGGCCACCGATTCGTTGTTGCTGACATCCGCCCCGGTATGGAGCTCCGGCAAAGTAAATTCGGCCAATATGCTGGTGGCCTATACCGGCAAAGCCCTGCAACCCTTTACCAGGTACTACTGGAGCGTGGAAGTATGGGATAAAGACGGGCATAAATCCCCCGCCACCCTTTCCTGGTTTGAAACCGGTATGTGCAACAACAACAACTGGCAAGGCGCCTGGATCAGCGACGGCGATAATGTACACACTAAACCTGCCGGCAACTTCCGAAAAAATTTTGTCGCTGCTAAATCGATTAAGGAAGCCCGTGCTTACATTGCGGCGGCTGGTTTATATGAATTGTATATCAACGGTCAAAAAGCCGGTAATCACCGCCTAGACCCCATGTACACCCGGTTCGACCGCCGCACGCTTTATGTTACTTATGATGTAACCCCACTGCTGCAACAAGGCAGCAATGCCATCGGCGTTACTTTGGGAAACGGCTGGTATAACCACCAGTCTACCGCCGTATGGAACTTCCACCAGGCCCCCTGGCGCGGCAGACCCACCTTTTGCATGGACCTGCACATCACCTATACCGATGGCAGCACCGAAACAATAGCCACGGGGAAAGACTGGAAAACCGCCACCGGCCCCATCGTTTTTAACAGCATCTACACCGCGGAACATTATGATGCCCGCCTGGAACAACCAGGATGGAATACCACCGGGTTCGATGATCATTCCTGGCAACCGGTAACACTGCGCTCCGCTCCTTCCAGGAACATTGTGTCGCAGCAACTGTACCCGATAGAGAATGTGGAAGAAATTCCGGCCGCCAAGATGTCCCAACTCAATGACAGCACCTGGGTATTTGACCTCGGCAGAAATATTGCCGGCGTAAGCAGCATCCGTGTCAGCGGCGCCGCAGGTACCGTAATAAAACTGAAACATGGTGAACAACTGGACAAAAAAGGGTTTGTAGACCTCAGCAACATCGTAGTGCATTATCGCCCTACAGATGATACCGACCCTTTCCAGACAGATATTTTTACACTGAACGGCAAAGGCGAAGAATCTTTTATGCCCCGCTTTAACTACAAAGGCTTTCAATATGTGGAAGTAACCAGCAGCAAACCGGTTAAGCTGTCGAAAAAAAGCCTGACCGGCTACTTTATGCACAGCAACGTACCCGTGGCAGGCAGCATACATGGCTCCGATACCATGATCAACAAACTATGGTGGGCTACCAACAACGCCTATCTCTCTAACCTCTTCGGCTATCCGACCGACTGCCCCCAACGGGAAAAAAACGGCTGGACCGGTGACGCGCAAATTGCCATAGAAACAGGACTGTATAATTTCGATGGCATCACCATTTATGAGAAATGGCTGGCCGATCATCGCGACGAACAACAACCCAACGGCGTACTACCCTCCATTATCCCAACCGGCGGCTGGGGATATGAATGGGGTAACGGCCCCGACTGGACCAGCACCATCGCTATCATACCCTGGAACATTTATCTCTTCTACGGCGATACTACCCTGCTCTCCGCTTCCTACAACAATATGCGACGGTATGTGGACCATATCACGGAAATCAGCCCTTCCGGTTTAACCACCTGGGGACTGGGCGACTGGGTACCCGTAAAATCTAAGTCACCAGTGGAGTTTACGTCCTCGGCCTATTACTACGCGGATGCCCTCATTGTTGCCAAAGCAGCAAAACTGTTTGGTAAAACGGATGATTATACAAAGTATAATGCACTCGCCAATAAGATCAAAAATGCCTTTAATGCCAAATATCTCAATACCGCCACCGGTATTTACGGAACTGGTATACAAACAGAGCAGAGTGTTGCATTATACTGGGGCCTGGTGCCCGATGCACTGAAAAGCAAGGTGGCAGCTAATCTTGCACAACGTGTGGCAGCCGATAATTTCCATCTGGATGTGGGCCTGCTCGGCACCAAGAGTATCCTGAATGCTTTAAGCGAAAATGGTTATGCCGATGTGGCCTATAAAATAGCAGCTCAACGCACCTTTCCTTCCTGGGGCTGGTGGATCATGAACGGCGCCACCACCCTGTTCGAAAACTGGGATATCAATGCTGCATCGGACCTGTCGCGCAACCACATTATGTTTGGAGAAATAGGCGCCTGGATGTATAAAGGCATAGCAAGTATTAAACCCGATGAAGCAGCACCCGGGTTTAAAAATATATTGCTGTCGCCCAACTTCGTAACGGGGCTCAATGAGTTTGAGGCCACGCATGAAAGTCCATATGGCCGCGTGCTTTCCTCCTGGAAAAGAAACGGTGAGGTTGTCAGCTACCAGGTGACGGTGCCCGCAAATGCCAGCGCCGACATTTATTTTCACATCTCACCCAAACAAAAAATATATGAAAATAACCAGCCGGTGATTACACAGTCAACTGGTAATGGATTACGATATCATGTCAGCGCCGGTACAAAAGTATTTCAGATCAGGTAAGCGGGATCTTTCCGGATAATTTCTACTCCTTTCTTTCCCGCTATGATGGCAACATGCGCCATGTTGTAGAAAAGCGATGTTTCCAGGATACCCGAAATCTGCTTTAAACGCTCATTCAGGTTGTCTAACGGCGGGAAGGAACTGAACCAGATATCGATCAGCAGGTTGCCGTTTTCTGTGATCACGGCGCCATCCTTTTTATTACTCATCCGGATCACCGGATTAGCCAGCGAAAATATTTTCTTCAGCTGTTGTTGAACAAACGGTACCGCTTCCGGAATTACTTCTATCACCACGGGGAAAGTAGTGTATAGCTTGTTAACATACTTGGCGCCATCGCCCACCAGGATAAACTTGGCGGCCATGGCTGCCAGCAGCTTTTCGCGGGTATGAATACCACCACCGCTTTTCAGCGCATTCAGCTGGTGATCGAACTGATCACAGCCGTCGAAATAAATATCCAGCCTGGATACTTCACTGATATCTTTTGTATGAAAACCATGCTCCAGCAGGAGTTGCCGGGTATTAAAAGAAGAGGTTACAATGGTAATATGCTTTGCCAGTGTAACATCTTCCTTCAAAAAATTAACCAGGTGGGCAATGGTGCTGCCTGCACCCAAACCTATGATATTACCGGGTTTTATAAAATCCATCGCTGCCTTTGCAGCCACTTGTTTCAGATCTTCCATATACAGGATATTGAACGGCAAAGATCTGAATTTCCCGTTACTTTATACCGTTACGCGATAACTCATTCCCTTCCTTGTATTAAAACGGACCACGCCGTCTTTATACTGATGCGGCACTACCACCCCATTATGATCCTTTACCACGGCCGTTTGCGGCAGCAACAACTTGCACTCGCCTCCTGTGGAAGAAAGAATACTGATTTGCTGAACAGCCCTGTTACTCCAGCTGAAGTCTACCACAAAACCATTGACCGCGCACAGCCCCTTTATCCGGCCGGCAGCAAACTGTTCTTCTTCCGGCAACGCGGGTAAAAAGCGGATAACATTTTCCTTGCCATGACTTTGCAGCAGCATTTCTGCTATACCTGCGGTAGCGCCGAGATTACCATCTATCTGGAAAGGAGGATGCGCACAAAACAGGTTAGCATAGGTACCTGCACCGGCATCCATCTTGATTTCACTACCGGCAACTGCGGGTACCCATAATGCCTTCAGCATTTTGTAGGCATGATTACCATCTCCCAAACGGGCCCAGAAAGCGATCTTCCAGGCACGTGACCAGCCGGTGCCTTCATCGCCCCTACCCTCCAGCGTTTTCTTTGCTGCAGCAGCCATTTCCGGCGTATCCCAGGGCGTAATTTCATCGTAAGGATACAAACCATATAATGGAGAAACGTGACGGTGATGAGGCTCTGCTTCTTTGTAGTCTACCAGCCATTCCTGTATCCCGCCGGTGGAAGGCCTGATCTGGTTAGGCGCCAGTTTGGCGATCACTGTTTGCAGGGTATCGGCCCAGGCCTTATCTCTTTGCAGGATACGCGCAGCTTCCAGGTTAGCGCCCAGTAAATCGCGGCAGATCTGCATATCCATAGTGGGGCCCATACAGGTTTGTCCAACCTGTCCGTCGGGAAGTACATAGGCATTTTCCGGAGAATTGGACGGCGCTGTCACCAGCCATTGATGTGACGGTTCGGTGATCAGGATTTCTTTAAAGAAGGCAGCCGCGCCTTTCAGCACCGGGTATATTTCTTTCAGGAACTTTTTGTCGTTTGTGTACTGGTAATGTTTCCAGAGATGGGAAGCCACCCAGCCCCCACCTGTTAATACGGATCCCCAGCTCGCCCCTTCACCCGGCGATGTGAATCCCCATGGGTTGTATATCACATGCGCCATCCAGCCGTCTGCGTTATAGTAGGTGCGGGCAGTGCGTTCACCATACCGCGACATTTGCTTTGCGAGCGTAAATAATGGCTCATGGCAATCGGACAGGTTAGTTACTTCCGCAGGCCAATAATTCATTTCCACGTTGATGTCGAGATGATAATCTCCATTCCAGGGCGTCTGGTATTCTTCCGCCCACAGTCCCTGCAAATTGGCCGGCATACCACCCTTGCGGGAGGAGCTGATCAGCAGGTAACGGCCGAAGTTGAAGTAGAGTGATACGAGCGACGCATCTTTTTTGCCGTCCTGCAAACGCCGCAGCCGGTCTACGGTCGACAATCCATTCACCTCATCATTGCTGTTGTCTGTAAACGAAAGCCTGCTGCGGTTGAAAAACGACGTATAGTCTTTCACGTGCGACTGCACCATTGCGGGCCAGGATATGCCGGCAGCTTTAGTGATATCCGCCACCGTTTGAGACGTTGGCTCCGTGCCCGGTGTTTCCACGTTAGGCCAGTTCATATTGGTGCGGGCAGCCACCAGCAAAATGCATTCGTCGGCTCCCGTAATGGTTACCTCGTCCTTGTTCTGCGTGCGGGTACCTCCTTTCGGGATGACTTTCAGTACAGCTGCATATTTTACGCCTGCATCTCCATTACCGCCATTTAAGGTACCGCTCATGGTTATTGCACCATTTACCACCCGGATATTAGCGCGCTCTTTCCGGTAAAGACCAGTGGTAAAAGACAGGCTGCCGGGTTTGTTGCCGACCAGCCGTATTGCCGTAACCTGCTGCGGGGCAGATACCAGCACTTCCTCTTTGAAAGCAACCCCGTTCCGCTCCCAGCTAAGGGTACTGATGGCGCTATCCAGCTTCAACTGCCGCTGGTAATTACGTACAGCCGACACCGTATCTTTCCATTGTATAAACAGATCGCCCAGTGTCTGATAACAGCCGAATTTCACATCGGCTCCGTTACCGCTGCCGGAGCCGGGCCCTTTGCAGATGAAATACTGCTGCAATACCTTCTGCGCCTCAATATTTTTCCCTTCCAGCAGCAGTTGCTGGATTTTCGGCAGGTAGGCGGCAGCCTCCTTACTGTCGGCATCCTGGATACCACCGGTCCACATGGAAATTTCATTCAGTACGATCCGTTCCCTGTTGGTATTACCAAATACCATGGCCCCTAAACGGCCATTCCCCAAGGGTGCGGACGCCGTAAAATGGGCGGCGGGTTCATTAAAACGGATGGTTACATCAGATTGCGCAGACAGCGTCAATGCGCCCAATAAAAGTGCAGTTTGCAGCGTGGAATATATCTTGCAGTTCATGTATGTCAAGATATATAAAATAATATTGCAGCGCCAGCGGGAAAGCCAAATTGCTAATTACCGATTAAAGAATGCGAAATCAGTATCGGAGGGTCAGCCCAGCCGCTTCATTCCCTCCAGGCAGGCACGGGCATTATGATAGGGACATTTCCATAAGCCAGCCTTGTCTTCCTGTATAATACTATAGTCTTTATACACTCCCCAGAACCATTCTCCATTGGTTTTATCGATAATATGCGCAGTGATGAACTGCCAGGTATTAACGGCATGTTGCAAGTAACGCCCTTCTGGCTGCAGCTGCCAGGCGTTGAGAAATCCCACCAGCGCTTCCGCCTGCGGCCACCAATGTTTTTCAGCCACCAGGTGCCTTTGCGCGGGTTTGTATTCATACCACAAACCGCCGTCTTTATCCAGCCCCCCTGTAATGGTAGCATTCACCATGAAGAGCGCCAACAGCCGGTACCTGTCAATAAGCTCCTCATCCCGGATAATTTCCGCCGCTTCCGGTAGCAACCAGCTGGCCTCAATATCATGACCATAGGAAACGTTGTTACCTTTCACGTTCCATTGTTCGTCAAAAAATAAATGAAGATGACCGCTTTTCCTGTCAATGATTTTGTCATGAAACAACTGTAACAATGCCTGTATAGCTGCACGTAGCTGTTGATCCGGCCATATCGTATATAGGTTGGCGTAAGCTTCCACCACATGCAGATGAGTGTTCATCGTCTTTTTCTCATTGGCATCTTTATCGCTCAGGCGCAGGTCACTGATCTCCTTCCATTCCCGTGTAAAGGCTTCAAAGTAGCCCCCATATACCGGATCAAAACTATGCGTTTGTATGCTGCGGTATAAGTCGATCGCTGTGGCCAGTACTGCCGGGTCCTGCGTAATTTTATAGTATTCACTATAGGCATACAATGCAAACGCAATGGCGTACACCTGTTTTTTTGTTGCTTCCGGCTGGCCTTGTTCTGTTACCGTCCAGTATACGCCGCCGTATTGTTTATCTATAAAATGGGTATCAAAATAACGGTAGGCACGATCTGCCATGGCGAGGTATAAGGGGTTGCCGCTGGCGCCGTTCACGGCAGCAAAAGTCCACAAAATACGCGCATTCAGTACCGCACCTTTTTCTGCGCCGGGAACGGATATATTATCGTTGCCCAGCTTCCCGTAAAATCCTCCATGTACGGTATCCGGCGCGTACTTCATCCAGTACGACAGGATATTGATCAGTTCTTCCTCCAGTGATGCTTTCAGTGTTTGTTGCATTATTTCCGCTTTTGTTCCAGCTCTGCAGATATAGTGGCGATACGCGCTTCAGTAAGCGGGTACATAGCAATAAATATAATAGATAACACGGCGCCGATGGCCGGTAAAAAACTCAGCATAAGTAAAATGCCCTGTTGCGCCGCATCTGCCTGTACTTCGTTGGCTTTAAATCCGTAGGCGCCCAGCAACCAGCCGGTGAGCGCACCGCCTATCGTCCAGCCAAACTTCTGCGACATAGAGGAAGAAGAAAAGATCAGTCCCGTAGCGCGGCGGCCATTTTTCCATTCGGAATAATCAGCGATATCCGCATACATGGACCATAATAACGGGAAAATAATTCCCGCGCAAACGCTGATCAGGAACTGGAATACAAAGATCAGGATGAGTTGTTCCCTGCCTAACCAGTAAAATAATATGCTGAAAACGGAAGCTATCAGCATAGCCCCCAGGTAGGTATTTTTCTTTCCTATTTTGTTGCCAACAGGCGATGCCAGGATTACGCCGAGAATATTAGCACCCTGTCCGAGTACCAGGTAAAGCGTGGAATAGGTAACATTCATACTGCCTAACTTAAACGCATCTACGCTTTGTATATAATATTTAAAATAGTACAGCGTGGCGCCATCACGGATAGAATTAAAGATCAGCGCAGCAATGCCCGCTCCCAGTAATATCCACCAGGGCCGGTTTCCGGCGAGATCCCGGAGATCGTCTTTCAGGGAGGAAGCGGCTTCTTCGACAGGCTGGACCCTTTCTTTTACCCAGGCAAAACATAACAGGAATAACACCACACAAATTAATGCGATCGCGGCAACACCCAGTTGCCATCCCCGTTGCAAATTGACAACACCGGTACCTGTTTTACTAAAAAAATTCACTAACGGCTCTATCAGCGCCAGCGCTATAAAACTGCCGCCAAAAGCAAAGGCCATTCTGAAAGATGCCAGCGTATTTCTTTCTTTACCATCAGCAGATATTACACCTAACAGCGACGCATAAGGTACGTTGATAAGCGAATAGATCATCATCATGGCGGAATAGGTGATATAGGCATAGATCAGTTTACCGGAATCGCTGTAGCCTGGCGTAGTAAAAGTAAGTATCCCGATCACCCCAAAAGGAACCGCCAGGTATAAAATATAAGGCCTGAATTTCCCCCATCGGGAATGGGTACGGTCTGCCAGCGTACCTACTACCGGGTCGAAGAAAGTGTCCCATATGCGGGTGACCAGGAACATGGTTCCCACCGCCGCAGCTGCGATGCCCATCACATCTGTATAAAAAAATAACAGGTACATACCAAACAACTTCCAGAACATGGAGGAAGCCATATCTCCAAAGCCATACCCTATTTTTTCTTTCAGCAAAACTTTGTCGGCCATAGGTGGATTTCTACTTAGTAAAAGATGCTTCTCAAATCTATCTCTATAATAGGTAATTTTTATAATACTTATTTATCTATTCAGGATGATTTGTTATCAATCTTCTGTCACGGTAATTTCATAGCGGCTGGCATTGTGCAGGGGTTCAACAGGCCGCTCCGTACGGGCGCCCCAGGCATAGGTAAAGCAGGCTCCGAAATAAAAGATCAGCGAAGAGTAAAACATAAACAGCAGTAATAATACGGTTGATGCAGAGGCGCCATAGATACTGTTAATGCTGCTATAGGTAAGCATTACTTTCAATACCGCTTTCCCCATATTAAACAGGATACTGGTGACCAGCGCGCCGGTAACGCCTACCCTCCAGCGTGGGCGGCCATCGGGCAGAAAATGAAATACCAGGAAAAACCAGATGGTAACAATGATAACAGAGATGACATAGTTCAGCGCACTGTCATAATAAATGCCCAGCGCCGGCAGGTACAAGGCAACATACTTTCCCAGGAAAGCGCGGGCCGCTTCCGCCACCAGGTCGATGATAAATAATATCCCTGCAAAAACGATCACCAATACGCCTTTCAGTCGCGACACCATAATTTGTCCGAAGCTGGCTTTATGAGTTGTCCTTACCTTCCACAATTCATTCAGCGATCCTTTTATAATTTTAAAGAGTGTGGTGGCTACAAACAAAAGAAAAATAAATCCTGCGATAGCGATGATCCAGTTTTGTGCAATGCTCCGGAATGCCTGTAGTGTTTGTATAATGGCTTCTGTTGTTTCCTTACCAAACATTCCCTCCAGTTGTAGCATCAGCCGCTTGCCCGGATGTTGAATACGGAAAATAATGCGCAGCAGTTGAATGATGATAATGAGAATGGCCGGTAAAGCAAAAGTGGTAAAAAAGGCGGTGGCTCCCGCCATACGCAGTGGGTCGTTTGCCTGCAACTCTTTATATGCATCCTTAAAAGAAAGCAGAAAGAGCTGCCACCGGGGTAGTATTTTCTCTTGTGTAACCGTTTCCATGCCTGCTGATTAAGACTCAATTTACTGATTAATTCCTGATAGCAGGCAATGCAATAGTTATGACGGTGTTTAAAACGGGCAATTCTGGGTGCTTGCGGGGTTTCCGAATATGATAATTATAAAATAAATAACCTTGCTGCAAAACAGCAAGGTTACTATTCAGTTAACAGGGGTAATACACACAGTAATTGGTTAGCTATTTATGAAGGCCCTTCACGGGCGGCGTTTTAAACGGAACCCATTCCGCGATTTTTTCAATGTTCTCTTCAATGGATACTAACCGATGATCCACCAAATCAAACCTGTGTTCAAATTTCTCTTCCATCACATCTATTCGCTGCACCAATAATTCGAATCGACCATCCATTGCATCGAATCTACCATCCATTGCATCGAATCGACCATCCATTGCATCGAATCGATTGTCCATTGCATCGAATCGGTTGTCCATAGCATCGAATCGGTTGTCCATAGCATCGAATCGGTTGTCCATGACATCGAATCGGTTGTCCATGACATCGAATCTCTTGTCTACAACATCAAATCTCGCCAAAATCTCCTGTAAAGCTTGTGTTTCCATATACTTTAGAAAATTTTAATTTTCCAAATTTAACTCATATTTAAACTGAACAAGCATCTGTTATCAGATATTTTTTATCACACTATTATCTCTTAAAACCAACGATCAATACAACATTCCGCCGATCAAAACAACCGGTAATTTTGTACAATTTTCATTTTATAAGCAGACGCAAAACAGGAAGGAAGGAGGGGATATATTGGGTTTATACTACGAAAAATGACATAAAAAATGGGCGTGGTGATAGCTGCCTGGGCTTACCACCACCCCATCTGTTATACATCATCTACCTAACGACCATCTGGGCAATGCCCCGTCCAAATGACCAATCTGCTAATTCATTTTCTACCAGTACAATCACCACATCCTCCTCTTTAACGGGAGTAGAAGCGGCAATCCTACCGGCAATACTTTTGTATAATGCCTCTTTCATTGCTACTGTTCTGCCGCTGCGGGCAGTAATCCGTATATACAGGAGATTATTGGTATGCGGCACGTCGAAATAACTGTCGGGGTATAGCAGATCTTCCGGCTGCTGCACGTGAATCACCTGGAAATAGTCGGCTGCCGGAATGTTGAAATGATCCTGCAGACTCTGATGTATTGAAAGAGAAATATCTTTTTTATTTTTTGCGGTGAGATGAGCACCGAGATAAATTTGTACGAAAGGCATACTCTATTTTTTTACAAACTTACTCCCATTTCATACATTTGTAATATTGAAACATTTAACATCATACTTTAATAAAATTAAACTATGACGACAGACCTGCTGGAACTGGATTTGCTCCGCACCTTTGTGCTGGCCGTTGATCTGGATAGCTTTGCCCGGGCCGCCGACCAGGTAGCGCGCTCACAATCGGCCGTGAGTTTGCAAATGCAGCGGCTGGAAGAAATTACCGGCCAGCAGCTGTTTCTTAAACAAGGCCGGGGCTGGCGACTCACCGCCAGCGGAGAAATGTTATTGGGCTATGCCCGCCAAATGCTCGACCTTAACAGCCAGGCGCTCACCGCTCTTACGGCCACGCATATTGCCGGCAAAGTAAGACTGGGACTACCAGCCGATTTCGCGGAGAGCGGGTTGCCCATAGCACTGGCGCGTTTCGCTGCCATACATCCGCAAATGGAAATTGAAGTGACACTCGACCGCCTGGCAATACTGGCCCAGCAACTGCAAAGCGGCAAACTCGATGTAGTTATTTCTTTCGGCAAAGAGGTTCCGGAGGCCGCTATCCCCATAGGCCCGTTGCCCATACGATGGATTGGCGGTGTCAACAACACGGTGGCATCACAGCAGCCATTGCCCCTGCTTTTGTTCGAAGCACCCTGCCTGTTCCGCAGTGCGGGATTGAATGCGCTCGAAAAAATAAAACGTAACTGGCGCCCCGCTCTTACCAGCGGCAGCGTGGCAGGTATGTGGGCAGCAGCGCAGGCCGGGCTGGGCATTACGGTACGCACCGAAATTGGTATGCCCCCAGGATGTAAGGCATTAACCTCCTCCTCCGGACTGCCGGCACTACCGGATGTGCAGGTGTTTATGCTAACGCATAAAAAAACGCCTTCTGCGGCAGTTAAACGGCTTATCGACATCCTGCACGAAACAATTACCGCCCAGCTGAACGACATCCGTAAACGGCCTAAAAAACGCGCGTAAGACGATTCCCTCATACATACAAAAGCCCCCCGGAAAAACCGGGAGGCCACTTCAAATATTCACCACTCTTTTATAAGGCTATTTCCTGCACCGGCGAGTAAATCATATCTTCCACACCCGCAATCTTTATCCCTACCCGCGCAAAGACTGTTTTCTGTTCCGGCACCAATGCAGGGACATCTGTCTGCAAACTGATACCCACAGGACTGGCAATATCTGATCCGTTCATATCTTTTGTAGCCACACTATTGCGGCCATCTACAAACTGTGTTTTACAGACGTACAGGGATACCCGCTCTATATCTCTCGCATTGACGTCTTTAATAACCTGCTCCGCTGTAAAAGTAGCAGTCACCTTTCTGCCTGCCGCCACAAACTTTGGCGTACGGATCATGTAATAAGGCAGCACCTCTATATCACGGGTGAGACTACCCGACACCGTCAACGGAATAGTATCCGAATTGGTGGTTTTATCCGTTAAGGAACGGAATGGCCCCTGCGCCGCAGGGATCACCAGCTTATAGGCCGCGTTGAATAACATCGAAGAAAAAGATCCATCCTGCGATACATTAACAACAATGGGGGTACTTTTTCCCCAACCCGGTTCCCATAATTCAAAATACACATCATTGTAGCTCACATTAACAGGTTCTCCCTGGTATACCAACCGCCCGGCAAAGGCACTGGAAGGCGCTTTGTAATTATCTTTTTTGCAGGAAGCGAACAATGCGCCCAATGCAATGAATATAGCATACTGAATATTAGCTTTCATAATACATCACTTTACTGGTTAGGATTCTTCACAATTTTAGGATTGTTACTCCTGATATCATCATTGATGGCCGCGTAATAATTACCCAGGCGGAAACCATGTGCAGATGTCACTGCACCTGGCAACACCTGTTTAAAGATGTACTTGCCATTATTAGGGCTTCCCGGATCATATACTTTGTAAGGCCATAGTGCAAATACGCGGGTACTGGACTCATCACTCTTTCCCGGGTTGGTAGTAAGATTGGTTTTTACGCCATTCCACACCTTGTGCGCCAAACGCCAGCGCTTCATATCCCAGAACTCATGACCTTCAAATGCCAGCTCCACTTTTCTTTCATGTACAATGCGGTCGAAAGTGATATCCGTTGCCTTTAACGGAATTTTGAACCCGGCCCTTTCCCTTACCTGGTTTATATAACCGCAGCTACATCAGGCTGCGCCAGCTCAAACGCTGCTTCTGCCGCATTGAGCAACACCTCCGCGTAACGATACCGGATCCACCATACCTCGCTCTGCGTGCCAATACGACCGGAACCAACGGTAGGGTCCATATACTTCCGAACTATAAAACCTGACTGTGCACTAAACTCCAGGTTATTTACCGGTCCATCATAACCCACCACCTGGACATCGGGGCCACCTGGTTCCAGCTTGGCTTTTGCACCGAAGTTATCACCAGTAACAATGTCTCCGTTCTTACGGATATACCCCGCCCAGATATCCAGCTTTTTATCTTTAAAATCAGATCCCGGCAACATAACAGTGGCGGCTAAACGTGGATCGCGGTTAGCGAACAGGTCGAGCGGATCACTGTAATACACGTATCCTCCGCCGGCTGCATTGATGTTTAAAGGTGCAAACGTGTTATCCAGCAATTCGAACGACTGCACCAGGTTCAGCGATGGGTTGAGACGGCCGCCCTGTTGCTCTTCCGCATTGGAACGGGGCTGGCTCCATAACGTCCACGGCTGCACTCTTCCGCTCTGCAGTTTGAAATCCTTGGCGAAGATCACCTCCGGGTTGGCGCCCTTATCAATAAAGAGGCTGATAAAATTTTGCGTGAGATTATCAGCATTCTTTTTATAGAGCGAATAACTGCCGCTGCTGATCAACTCTTTCGCCGCATTCAGGGCGATGGTATAATACTCATTTGCCTTTGCCAGCGGTATGCCCACTTCACCACCTGGTAAAGATACCTGTGGCGTGGTAACGCCATGCTTTGCAATAGATCCTGCATACAACGCCGCCCTGGCCTTGGTAGCCAGCGCCAGCCCAACGGTGGCCCGTGTTTTACTGATAGGACTGGAGGGCAGGTATTTTTTTACGGTATCCATTTCGCTGATAACGAAATCATATATTTCGGATTCTTTCGCACGTGCATGCTGGAGATAAGCAGCATCACCTTTGTAATCATATTCCATCGGCTGCAACACCAGTGGTACACCGCCAACCCTTTTTACTTCTTCAAAATATACCACTGCTCTCAGGTATCTTGCCTCTGCAATGAACCGGTCTTTCACCTCCTGCTTTAGTTTGACGGAAGTGCCGCATTTAGCAATGAAGATGTTCAACTCCCTGATATAAGCGTAGTCCCAGTAAGTTACTTCCGCTCCGCCCTTTACAATCATACCCGGAAATACATAAGGGTAATCGCTGGCGCCATGCCGCCAGTATTGCCCGTTCTCTGATGCAAACGCTTCATCGAACCGCGCAAATTCGCCCCAGTTATCAATGGTTTGTACAACCATAGAAGGAATGGGAGAATTGTTTACATCGGTTTGGCGGTCAGGATAACGGTCGTACAAATCAGCCAGTACAGAAAGGATTAAGCCTTCGTCGTTCCAGAGCTGATCATTTTGCAGCACATTGGTAGGCGCCACATTCAGAAAATCCTTATCGTTACAACCCGCACTGCAGGCGAGTATAACCAGGCATATGTATAACAAACTTTTTTTCATAACGAATCTTATTTATTACTTAGAAAGTAAGGTTCACACCAATATTCACCAGCTTATTCTGCGGATACTGCAACCCGTTCTCATCCGCTATCTCCGGTTCTATTCCCAGGTCTTTTACATTATCCAGCGAAAACAGGTTATAGGTATTGATATATATCCTCGCTTTCTTAAATCTCACCTTGTCCAGTATTTGTTGTGGAATAGCGTAACCCAGCTCCATGGTCCGCAACCTCACATAATGCACATTGTGCAACCAGAATGTGGAAGGTTTGTTGTAGTTGCTGTGATCTCCCTTATTAAACCGTAATGGTGGATTTTTACCAGGGATCCATTTGCTGTTTACGTCAAAAGGATCTTCCCGGTGCCAGCGATCATCATAGAATTGTTTTAACAGGTTGCCTCCGTTCTGAAAAGGCCATCTCATTTCCCAGTTCTGGTTGTACGAATACATAGAACCACCGGAAAAATCAGCGGCGAAGTCAAAGCCATTCCACCGCACGCCCAGGTTAAAACCAAAGTTCACAGTAGGATTGCCGGTAGTCTGATAACCAATAGGGCGCTGATCCTGGTCGTCGATCACATTATCGCCGTTCATGTCTTTATAAATAATATCCCCCGGGAGCAGGGTTTTATTTCCCTTTCCATCTACGTTAACCGGGTACTTATTAATTTCTTCCTGCGACTGGAATTGCCCGATAGCCTCATAGCCCCAGTAAATATTATTCCAGCGGTCTTCAATGGAGTTACGGTAGTGATCCAGTGAGTTACCCCATATAGGTTTATAAGATTCAAGGAACCTGCTCCTGGAATAGGATACATTACCGCCCACTACAAAATTCACTTTACCTACCTGCGTGGTATATGCCGCAGAAAACTCGCCTCCCTTCTGTGCATCGCTGTTTACGTTTTCATCCGGAAGTCCGTACCCGATTTCGCTGGGTACCAGCACATCGTACTTCCTGCCGCGGAGACCGGAACGTTTGCGGTTAAAGAAATCGAGTGAACCGTATACTTTACCATTCCACAACTGGTAGTCCAGTCCTATATCAGCAATTTTGCTGACAAACCAGGAAAGGCGATTATTGGGTACCCCTTTATCGCGGGAGCCCCTGATGACAGTACCATCCAGTATCACCGTTGAAGTACCATAGGTATAACCGGGCAAATAATCGTAGGCGCCGATGCCGATGTCGTCATCACCCAGTTCTCCGTAAGAGCCACGGAGCTTTAATTCTGTGAGTATGCTGTTGCTGCCCAGCCAGCGTTTAAAGAAAGGCTCTTCGGTTAACCGCCATCCGGCAGAAACAGAGGGGAAGAAACCCCATCTTTTATCCGGCGCAAATTTCCAGGAGCCATCGTAACGGCCGGCAACTTCCAGGAAATACTTGTCGCTGAAGCTATAGTTGAAACGGCCGATATAACCTACTCTCGCTTCTGTCCAGTCGGCATCGTTATAGGTATCCATATCAGAAAACTGAATCAGTGGCAGCACGTTGCTTTTCGGCACAGCATGCACCCATACATCCAGTTCCCTGCGCTTGATTCGTTCTGAAACGAAAGTTCCCCCGATGGTATGTCTGCCAAATGTATTATTATAGTTGATCTGGCCCTGCAATACGTTCTCCAGCACCTTATGCGTGCCGCGCTCCCGCCATGGGTTGGAGCTTCCGCCGGTTCTCACATAGGTGTCATTTTCTGGATGATAGGTGTAGGTATCGTAGGTGTATTCGTGACCGTTCATCAGTTTATCTGCATAGTAGTACGAATACATGCCCTTCAGCGTGAGCCCCTTGACCGGTGTTTCATAGGTGCCGTTGAAGTTGGTTTGCAATACTCTCCAGTCTTCCGTCCAGTAGCCGGAGATGGCTTTGGTTTGTACTGCCCAGTTCTCCGTGTTATGGCCGATATCATTTGGATACAAAGGGTTATCATTGGCATATGGCCTTTCTGTGGGGCGGTTGCGGAACAGTGCGAAACGGGGCGCCCAATAGTCATCTCCACCGGGTACGCCGGGGTTATCACGTTCTTCAATACGGCCATTGATCTGTACGCCTACTTTCAAACGCTTTGCCACCTTGGCATCCACGTTACTCTGGATATTGGTACGGTTAAAATCAAACTCTCTTCCGAGGACCGACTTCTGATCCAGCCGGGTAACAGACAGGTAGTAATTGATATTCTCTGATCCGCCGGTAGCGTTTACGTTAATAGAATGCTGTGGCGCATTCTTTTTGATAATGAAATCATACCAGTCGAAGCTCTGGTAGCCCTTCTCCGTACCGGCTTTCCATTTCTCCAGTTCTGCTTTGGTGATATCTGTACGGGGATCTTCGGCATTCATTTCTGCATCTGCCTTGCCCAGCATCCATTCATAGGCATTTACTGTTTTAGGAAACCTGGACCAGTTTTGCCATCCCGTGTAGGCGTCTACGTTAATAGCGTTACCACTGCCCGGTTTTCCTCTTTTGGTGGTCACCACTACTACCCCATTTGCCGCACGTACTCCATAGATGGCAGCGGAGGCATCTTTCAGCACTGTAATGCTTTCAATATCATTGGGCGAAATATTATTGAACTGACCGGCATCTTTCTGGATACCATCAATTACATACAGGGCATTTCCGAAGTTACGGATCTGTATGTTGGCGCTGGCGCCGGGCCGTCCATCCGGCATACGAAAAGAAACACCGGGTATTTTACCGGCCAGCGTAGCACTAACGGTAGAGGCATGTACCCGTTCAAGATCTTTGCTGGTAACGCCGGAGATGGCGCCTGTAACAGATTCCTTTTTCTGGGTACCATAACCCACTACAATCACCTCGCCCAATCCTTTGCTATCTGTTAGCAACTTTACATTTACTTCTTTCTGATCACCGATCGTGATCTCCTGTTTTACATACCCCACAAATGAAAACACCAGTACCGCATTTTTGTCGGCCACGGCGATGCTGTAAACACCATTTCCGTTTGTGGAGGTGCCTTTGGAAGTACCTTTAACACTCACGGTTACCCCGGGCAAAGCGGCGCCCTGCTCATCGGTAACCTTACCGGTAATAGTAATATCTGTGGGAGCTGCGTGCGCTGACAGCGCAAAGAAGATCAACCATACCGCAATGTGCAGGCATGGGCGGGCCACCCGGATAATATCCGGAATACGTAATCGTTTTTTCATAACTTAGATTTTGTGTGGTCTTTTAAATTTCAGTTTTCATAACTGTCTCGCTGGTTGATGTTTTTCTATCGGCTTATTTTACCACGGGGAATGCTACGATTCTAACCTTGGTGCATCCATAAGGGACCAGGGTAATTACTTCTTCCTGCTCATTTACTTTGCCTTTATAAATACCATTTCTATCGGTTACGGGTTGTGGCGCCACGTCATCGACCAGTTTCCATTCCGGAATTTTTTTACCGGTGGTGGTGATGGTAATGGGGGCATGCTCCAGGTTCCATACAAAATCAGCGGTGGCGGGCTTTACCTGTGTTACCTGCAGATGTTGTGCCGGCGCCTGGATAATTTTTTCGGGGAGACCATAATTCCAATCGTCTTTTGGATACACGCTGAAGTAATCACCTTCCGCCTCATCATGTCCCTTTTCCCAGCGTTCCGTTAACTTTAAAGCATATACGATGGGGCCTCTTTCTATGGTGCGGGAATTACGGCCCCAGTTGGAAGTGGTAACCTGCATCGGCAACTGCAGCGTGAGCTGATCGTTATTGTTCCAGGTACGGTCAATGGTAATCAGCTGTCCTCCTGTGGCGGTGCGGAGCTTTTGGCCATTCAGCGTTACCACAGCTTCCGCGCACCAGGCAGGAATATGTAACTGCAGCGGGAAAGCCACCGGTTGTTGCATGCCCAGGTTAAACCCCACCTGTTCTTCAAAAGGATAAGTAGTTACCTCTTTAATCGTAATGGCCGTATTGTTTTTACCTACTTTGGTGCTCACTTCATTAGGGCTGTAGGTTAATGCCGCAAGACCATTGCCGGCGGTGCTGTACCAGAGATGAGAAGCGAACTTCGTCCAGCCCTGGTGCATATTAGCCAGGCAGCAGGTATAACCGCTGCGCATACCTAATACATTATTCATTTCGCGGTCAAAGGGCAGCGAAAAATTAAATACACCCCGCTTGATGTTTACCTGGTTGGCTACCTGGAAATACTGTTTATTGTTATAATCGTCTGTTGTTTGCGTGGGCAGGGCGTTAAAGGTCATCCGTTCAAGGGCATCCATATACGCCGGATCGCCGGTAATCCCTATAATTTCTTCCAGGGAGAACATGGATTCCACGATGGCACAGAGCTCCGTTCCTTGCGTAGGTGCGTTACCGTGCAGGTCTTCATCTCCCGAAAAAACACCCATAGGTAATCCATGCAGGTTCATCAGGTCGACAAAACCGGTGTGCAGTTCCTGCAGGTATTTTTTGTTGCCGGTACGCTGATAGTTCAGCGCCGGTGCTTTCAATCCCATTGCCACGTTCACGCCATGACGCCGCATCCAGTGCTGATCATTTTGCTGCGCGGCTGCATCTATTACCCAGCTGCGATTACCCAGCCAGGTACTCCAGGCAAAAGATTGCGACTCCAGCAATGAAGCCAGCTCCAGTAATTTTTTATCCCTGGTAATGCTGTACAGCCACTGGGCCATCATGATGTTTTCTGATCCGCGGGATGTGGCCCATTCCGTCCACTTACCCAGCGGGCATGATTTCAGGGTTTGCAGCTGGTAATTAAAGTACCGCGTCATAAAAGATAAAACACGGGTATCATTTGTGGCCGTATAATATTGTTGCAGTACTTTCAGCATCACCATCCTGGGCCACCAGTCTTCCCCATCGGCAGCATTACTAACGGCAATGGGTATATTTTTTTCCCGCTCCAACCTGGTAAGCGGACCAAAATAACCGGAGGGCCGCTGATGTTGTAGCGTCCAGTTGATATAGCGCAGTACTTTTTCCTGTAATCTTTTATCATCCAGCAGGTAGGCCAGCGGCACGGCGCCATCAAGCCAATAGGGCGTTTCTTCCCAGCCATCTCCCTTTCCGCCTAACCAGCCATTACCATTTTTTACTTTGTTATATACTTCATCAAGATGCCCGGTGGTGCCGTCACGCATAATTTCCAGCTGATGCTTCAACCAACCCTGCGGCTTTACGGCGCCCAATGGCAGCGCTTTGTACACAGGCGCTACATACACATTTGTATCAGCCCTGGTACCCGGCAGATGCATAGCATCCGCCGGTATAAGACCAACAAAAAAAGCGGAAAGAACCAATAAGCCAAATATCTTTCGCCTTTTCATGATTATGGTTTTATAGTGACCAAAGCCGGGTTGTACAACTTCTGATGAACGGCTTTCAATTTATCCAATGGCATTTTTTGTACTTTACGGTCGTAGGTCATCAGCCCGTTTGTTTCCACTTCCACATCGGTGGTTTGTGTATAAACAGCGGCGGACAATCCTTGTTTGATCAACGTTTCCAGTCTGTCGGTAAACCCGCTGTAACGTTTAAAAAGATCTTCTTCATTTTTAAAGCTCTGGTAGCCCCAGTTATCTTTCTGTTGCCATACATGCCCGTTTACAGGCAGTCCCAGGCCTCCGAACTCACCCAACACAATAGCACGTTTATCGCCATATATCGCCGGGTCCGGCATGGCCGGCTCAGGGTAATTATGCAGGTCAATGATATGGCCTATCGGATAGAAATTACCCCCGCTGGCAGTATTCACAAGACGGGAAGGATCCTTATCCATGGTCCACTGTGCTATATCCATCGTTTTAAACTGTCCCCATGCTTCGTTAAATGGCGTCCATACCACGATAGAAGGATAGTTATATAAATGGTCGATGATGGCGTTCCACTCTTTGCGGTAATAGCCTTCCGATTCAGCGGAACGTTGTTTATCCGTAGCACGGTCAATTACACCCGGGCGGTTTTCCCAGCCGTTGCCAAGGTCGCCGCTTGGCATATCCTGCCATACCATGATACCTAACTGATCGCAGTAATAATACCAGCGCGCCGGCTCTACCTTGATATGTTTACGGATCATGTTAAAGCCCATTGCTTTGGTTTGCACGATGTCAAACTTCAGGGCTTCGTCTGTTGGCGCGGTATACAATCCGTCGGGCCACCAGCCCTGATCGAGCGGACCAAACTGGAACACAAAACGATTGTTCAGCAGCATGCGCTGAATACCATTAGCATCTTTTCCTATGGAAGATTTACGCATAGCGAAATAGCTCTTCACTTCATCGATCACTTTCCCTTTACGTGTAACCGTTAACTTTAGGTCGTACAGGAAAGGTGATTCGGGCGACCATAATTTCGGAGCCGCAATCTTCAACACGGTATTTTCCCCGTTGATAACACCATCCGCTACTTTAATGGCGCCATCGAAAGCAGCCACAGTTACTACGTCGCCAGCTTTTATATTCTTTACATCGGCGGCAACGGTGAGGCTTCCTTGGTCAATATCCGGTGTTTGTTTGGTACCGGCGATATAGGTATCAGCAACGCCTTCTACCCACACTGTTTGCCAGATGCCTGTTACCGGCGTATACCAGATGCCTTCCGGTTTCTTTACCTGCTTACCCCTTGGCTGTACGCCTTCATCGGTAGGGTCCCATACCTTTACCACGATATCCTGTTTGCCTTTCTTTACAAAAGCAGTGATGTCAAGGGTAAAAGGATCGAAGCCTCCTTCATGCGTACCCGCTTCCTGCCCGTTCACATACACGGTTGTACGCCAATCTGCCGCGCCAAAGTGCAGTAATATTTTCTTACTCTGCATAGCAGCAGGTAAGGCAACAGTTGTATTATACCAGAGTATATTATCTTTTCCCACATTGCGGCCTACTCCTGAAAGGGCCGACTCAACGGCAAAAGGCACCAGTATTTTCCCATCCCAGGTAGTGGGCTTATCGTCGCTTTTGGGTTTGATGGCATAGTTCCATAACCCATTCAGGTTTTTCCAGTTGCCGCGTACCAGCTGTGGACGCGGATATTCAGGTAAGGTAGCAGATGGTGTTACCTGTTCACTCCAGGAAGTTGTAATTTTTCCTGTCACAATTTTCCAGTCTTGCTGCTGTGCCTTCCCTGTATTCCAGCCAAGTCCGAGCGCCAGCGCAAAAATTAGGTGCGTCTTTTTCATATGTATACTTAAAGTGATGTTATTCTCCTGAAGGATTTTTAATGGGTGTATTTATCTTCACCGGTTCGCCAAACTCAGGACTGCCGTCGGCTTTCCAATGTACCTGCTGCATCCGTGGATTTCTTTGCAAACCGCATCCCTGCGCCACTTTCGAGTTAGCGTGATAAATGATCCAGTCCTGTTTTCCATCGGGTGATTTAAAAAAGCCATTATGCCCGGGTGCAAAGGCGCCGTTTTCCGGCTTTGCCTTTAGTACCGGCTCCGGTGATTTTATCCAGCTACCAGCCTGCAGCGGATCGGCTCCTTCTTTGAGCCGCATGATGCCCAGTGTATAATTATCTGTCCAGCATCCGCAGGCAGAAAATACCAGGAAAACATTCCCCCTCGCATTCCTAAGTATTTCCGGACCTTCGTTGATCCCGTTCTGCTCCCACAGATACTGAGGAGCTGATATTTCCACTCTCGGTGAAACAAGGGTCCAGGGATTTTCCATGCGGGCAATATATAATCGCTGTACCGCATCCTTTCCGTTATGACCGCTCCAGATAAAATAGTTTTTCCCTTTGTGAGTGAACACGGTGCCATCTATCGCAAAACAGTTGGCCGCAGTATCCATGATCTGCCCCTTGTCGGTCCAGGTGCCGATAGTAGGATCAGCAGCCGTGTTTTCCAATACAAAAGTGTGTTGCGGATGTATACTGTCTGATGAACCGGCACTGTAATACAGGTACCATTTATTATTGAGTCTATGCAACTCCGGCGCCCAGATATCCCTGGCATTAGGACCCTTGGCTGGCGGCGTCCATATCACCACTTCCTTTGCCTGGTTGAGGGTCGACATTTTTTTTGTTTTGCGTATTACGAGATGGTGACCCGTAGTATGCATGTAATAATACATACTATCATGTCGTACTACCCAGGGATCGGGACCGCTACCCAGTAAAGGGTTGGTAAACACGCCGGTGGTATCGGCTTTTATAGCGCTGCAAACGCTGCTTACCAGTAGTAAGCATATCAGCGAAAGTAGTTGGCTACGCTTCATAACATGGATTTAGAAGATGGTTTTATTTAAGTGTACAAAGCACGCTTAAAACATTTTCTCAAAGAAAGGATTTCCTTCTCTTAGTTGGTTGCCTATTTATCTCAATTTTTCTCGTTTTTGTATCATTCTGGTTTTAGGCATTGTTGCGGGCTTTTAGCCGTTAGTGAATGAGATCAGCTTTTTTGCTTTCTGCTATTAAGAAAAACTGTTAGTTTTAGCCTTTATCCACGTGTTACATGATCAAAGCCAGGCATTATATCCTCCTTGTGTTGTTGTTGCTGACACAAACACTTTACGGCCAGTCAGTCAATTTCGTTCACTACCAGGTAGAGAACGGATTGTCGCATAATGCAGTGCTGTGTACCATGCAGGATCAACAGGGGTTTATGTGGTTTGGTACTGTGTACGGCCTCAACCGCTTTGATGGGTATACCTTCCAGGTATTCCGCAAAACAGAGCAGCCCGGCAGCCTGGGAGGCAATACCATTATCAGCCTTTTCCAGGATGATAACGGGCTGTTATATACTGGTACCGATAAAGGGGCGTATATATTTAATCCGCGAACCGAGCAGTTCCGGCCATTAAGTAAAAGAATTACCGCAGAGGTAAGGGCCATTCATAAAGACCAGCAGGATAATATCTGGATTGCCTCCGGTGGCCGGCTATTCCGCTACAGGGCGGCCACAGACAGTTTATATGATACCGCAGGATTTCCGGAAGCCACCGCCATTTGTACGGGGAGCGACGGCAACCTGTGGGTAGCTTCTGCCGAAGGCAAAATAGGTGTATATGATCCGCATATAGGTACTTTTAACAGCTACTCCCTTTTTGATCATTCACCAAAAGTCAGTTCCCATGGCGTACAGAAAATTGTACCTATCGGCAAAGATTCCATCTGGGTTTGCACCAATACGCAGGGATTAAAATTATTTGACCTGCGCACGCGCACCTATAAGGATATGCTTTCTAACGCCGCCGACCATACGGAGATATATGCACGCGATGTGATCAGGCGAACCGGCGATGAATACTGGCTGGCATCTGAATCAGGTATTTATATTTATCACCTGCAAAGCGGGGAAGTCATCAACCTGAAAAAAAAATACAACGATCCTTACTCCGTATCTGATAATGCAGTGTATAATTTCTGCAAAGATAAAGAAGGCGGAATATGGGTGGGCACTTACTTTGGCGGTATCAACTATTTCCCGCAGCCATACACCGCCTTCGAAAAATTTCTCCCTAAAACAGGCGTGCCCTCCCTTGGCGGCAATGCCGTCAGAGAAATACATCCGGATAAATACGGGCATCTGTGGATAGGTACAGAAGATGGAGGGTTGAATAAATTCACACCCGCTACCGGCGATTTTGTCAATATTAAACCTCCGCTGCCTCCGCAAACCGGTTTATCACATTCCAACATACACGGCTTGCTGGTTACCGGCGACTCCCTGTGGATAGGCACTTTCGAGCATGGCCTGGATATCATGGATATCCGCAACGGAAAATTTATCCGTCACTACAACGCCGGCAGCGGCGCTCATGAGTTGCACAGCAATTTCATTTATGCCATGCTGCATACACGTAACGGTGAAATACTGATTGCTACCACCCGTGGATTATTTCAGTATAGCCGTCACCGTGACAATTTTGATATTGTGACGGAAGTACCCGATTACATTTTTTATACCGCAGTATTTGAAGACAGTGAAGGTACCATCTGGCTGGGCACTATCAGGGACGGACTTTATTATTTTAACCGGCGCACCGGCAAAAAAGGAGTATACCTGCACGATCCTGCCAAACCCAACAGTCTGGGCGACAACCGCGTAAACAGGATATTTGAAGACAGCCGGAAGCGGCTTTGGCTGGCAACAGATGATGGTCTTTCCCTGTTCCATGCGCAGCAAAATAATTTCACCACTTACTCCACCCGGCACGGTTTTCTCAGCAGTATGATCTTCAGCATACTGGAAGATAACCGGCAGCAACTATGGGTAACTACCTCCAAAGGGATGGCTTGTTTTTCACCGGCTGCTGAGAAGGCGATAGTGTTTACAAAGGCCAATGGGCTTTTAAATGATCAGTTCAACTACAACTCCGTTTACAAAGACAGCAGCGGCAACATGTATTTTGGCGGTGTAAAGGGAATGATACGTTTTAATCCGGATCATTTTCTGCGCAACAACTTTCAGCCACCAGTGTATATTACCGGCTTCCAGGTATTTGGTAAAGAAGCGCAGGTAGGCGATATCCTGCGGCAATCAGTGTCGCTTACAGATACCATTGTGTTAACGCATGATCAATCCTCGTTCAGCATCGACTTCGCCGCGCTCAGTTATACTTCTCCGGCCATGACGGCCTATGCATATAAAATGGAAGGACTGGATCGGGACTGGACATACCTGGAAAGCAACCGCAAAGCTTATTTTACAAAACTGTCGCCCGGCACTTATCACTTTATCGTAAAAGCAGTTAACAGTGGTGGTAACTGGAGCGGATCTCCCCGGGTGTTACGTATTGAAATACCACCACCGTTCTGGGCCAGCTACTGGGCATATGCCGTTTACCTGTTGCTGTTGGGAAGTATTATTTATGCTATCATCAGCTGGTATCATCAGCGTGCATTGCAAAAACAAAAGCGGCAACTGGAATTGCTCGCCCATGAAAAAGAGAAAGAAGTATACCAGGCAAAAATTGAGTTCTTCACCCATCTGGCGCATGAAATACGCACACCGCTTACCCTGATCAAAGGCCCTATGGAAAAGGTGATCCGTAAATCAGAAGAAGTGCCGCTGATACAAAAAAACCTGCGGATCATGGAGCGTAACACCGATCGCCTGCTCGATCTTACCAACCAGTTGCTCGATTTCCGCAAAACAGAGATCAATGGTTTTAGTCTTAATTTTGTGAATACCGATATTCCTGAATTGCTGAAAGAAAACCACCTGCGTTTCACACCGGCGGCAGAACAAAAAAATATCCGTTTCAAAATAGAGCTGGCCTGTCTGCATTTCTTTGCCTATGCCGATGCAGAAGCATTACATAAAATATTGGGTAACCTGTTAAACAATGCCATCAAATACGCCGATACCAGGGCATCTTTACATTTGCTGCCGGTAGCAGAAGGAGATACCACCTTTACCATATTGGTAAAAAATGACGGGTACATTATTCCTCCGGAGATGAAGGAAAAAATATTTGAGCCCTTTTTCCGGGTCAGGGCAACGGAGGCTCAATCAGGTACCGGTATCGGGTTATCGTTATCGAGATCACTAACCTTATTGCACAAAGGCAAACTGGAACTGCTTACCACCGAACCGGGGCTTAATGTTTTTTCACTTACCTTGCCTATTCACCAGGAAATAGAATTTAATCTGAGTACATGGAAAATAAACCGCTGATATTGCTGGTAGACGATAACGAAGAAATCCTCTCTTTTATCGCCGACGACCTGGAAGAAAAATACCGGGTAATTACCGCACGTGATGGTGCAGCGGCACTGGAAATATTGCAGGAGCAGCCCGTACAGCTGGTGATCAGTGATATCATGATGCCGGTAATGGACGGCTTTGAATTATGCCGTATCATTAAATCCGGTTTTGAATCCAGTCATATTCCCGTGATTCTGCTCACCGCCCGCAACACCCTGCAATCAAAAATTGAAGGACTGGAATTGGGCGCAGATGCTTATATAGAAAAACCTTTTTCACCTGAATTTCTGCAGGCGCAAATTGCCAGTCTACTCAGCAACCGTCATAAAATAAAATCATATTATGCCAGTACGCCACTGGTGCACCTTCGCAGCATGGCACATACCAGTGCGGATGAACAGTTCCTCGAAAAACTGCAGGACCTGATCCATCAGCATCTGACCAACATTGACCTGGATGTGGAACAACTGGCAGATCTCATGAATATGAGCCGTCCTACCTTTTACCGTAAAATAAAAGCCATCTCAGATTTAACACCGCATGAACTGATTAATATTGCCCGCCTTAAAAAAGCCGCTTCGTTATTGTCGACCGGCGCTTATAAAATCAATGAAGTAGCAGAGTTGTGTGGTTTTGCTTCGCTGACCAATTTCGGGAAGAATTTCCAGAAACAGTTTGGAATACTGCCATCGAGATATGTAGCACAATTCAGATAAAAGCTAACAGGGTAACTGCTAACTGCTAAAAAAACGATATATTAGCGATATTCACAGAACCGGAAACTGGCACCTGACACATATATGCGTTGATTTTTCAGCGCTATAAAGGTACAATACGCGAAACTTAAATCGATTTTTACTGTATGCATTTACCATCATTGATCATTGACCTGGCATTAATATTAGGAGCCGCGGGCGTTATTACTTTACTATTCAGGCGGCTGAAACAGCCGATGGTACTTGGGTATATCATTGCAGGATTTATCGTAGGTCCGAACTTTCATTTATTTCCAACTATCGCCGATAGCACAGGTATAAAAACCTGGTCCGAAATCGGCGTAATATTCCTTTTGTTTTCACTGGGACTTGAATTCAGTTTCAAAAAACTGATGCGCGTAGGAGGCACCGCCACTATTACCGCATTTGTAGAAATAGCCTGTATTACGGTGGCTGGTTACTTTACCGGGCAACTGATGGGCTGGGGTTTTATGGACAGCCTGTTCCTGGGTGGTTTGCTGGCCAGTTCGTCTACCACCATCATTATCCGGGCATTTGAAGAATTAGGTATTAAGAAAAAGTCATTTACCAAAATCGTATTCGGCGTACTGGTTATTGAAGATATTGTGGTGATCCTCATGATGGTATTATTATCCACGATGGCGGTGAGCCGTGAATTTGAAGGTACAGAGATGTTGTTTACCATCGCCAAACTGATGTTCTTCCTCGCGATCTGGTTCCTTGCGGGTATTTTCCTGTTGCCTACCTTCCTGAAAAAAACGGAACGCCACCTGAATGGCGAAACCTTGCTGATACTGAGCATTGCGCTCTGTTTGGGGATGGTGATACTGGCCACCAAAGTGGGCTTCTCTGCGGAACTGGGCGCATTTATTATGGGTTCCATTATTGCGGAAACCACCTCTTCTGAAAAAGTAGAACACCTCATACAACCGGTAAAAGATTTGTTTGGGGCGATCTTCTTCGTGTCTGTAGGAATGCTTATTAACCCCGAAATGATTATTGAATATAAATGGCCGGTATTGTGGATAACGTTATTAACACTAACTGGCAAATTCCTGAGCACCACCATTGGCGCCCTGCTTTCCGGCCAACCGCTAAAACAGGCCGTACAGGTGGGGATGAGCATGGCGCAGGTAGGGGAATTTGCATTTATCATTGCAACGCTGGGACTTACCCTGGGTGTGACCAGCGATTTCCTGTTTCCGGTGGCAGTAGGTGTTTCCGCTATTACCACTTTTACCACGCCGTATATGATCAAATTTTCCGTGCCGCTGTACAACTGGCTGGAGAAGATCATTCCAGCGCGCTGGCTACATTCCCTGAACCGCTATAGCGCCAGCTCTCAAACCTTACAGGCGGAAAGCGACTGGCGTATTGTATTGCGCAGCTATGTAAAAGTAATTGTGTTGAACAGCGTGATCATGCTGGCTATCATCCTGCTGAATACTTATTACATCGGGCCGTTTGTGATGAAGTATCTCAACAATTCTTTCAGTGCCAAACTGCTGTGTGTAGTAATCGGTATCGCCATGATGTCGCCGTTTATCTGGGCGCTGATGGTTCAGAAAATATCGAGCATCTCTTACAAGGCGTTGTGGCTGGACTCCAAATACAACCACGGTCCGCTGGTAGTGGTGGAAGTAGTGCGTAACATTGTAGCGGTACTCCTTGTAGGTTTCCTCGTAAACCAATACTTTCCTTTCTGGCAGGCATTGCTGGGCACCGCTATTATACTGGCTTGTGTGTTGCTGGTGCTACGTTCACAGTTACAAAAATATTACAGCCGTATTGAACGCCGCTTCCTCGCCAACCTGAATGCCCGTGAAATGGCTGATGCCGCGGCGAATAAAACCGCTGCAGCCGACCTGTTGCCCTGGGATGCACAGGTATCTGAAATAGAAATTGATCCATGGTCAAGCCTGGTGGATAAACCGCTCATCGCGCTGCAGCTCCGGGAAAAATATGGTATCAATATAGGCGCCATCAAAAGAGGCAATGTCACCATCTACGCCCCTACCCGCGACGAAAAGCTGTTCCCCCATGATATCCTCACGGCCATTGGCACAGACGCCCAGCTGGAAGAATTTAACCGCGTGGTAAACACCCTTAACATAGAACGCAGCGATGACGTGGCCGACGAAAACATTGGCTTAACCAGCCTCGTAGTGGATGAACATAACGGCCTCAAAGGACAAACCATCCGCGATTCCGGCATCCGGGAAAAAACCAAAGCCCTCGTAGTAGGTATTGCCCGCGGCGGTGAAAAAATACTGAACCCCGCCTCTGAAACCGTGTTTGAATGGGAAGATGTGGTATGGCTGGTAGGCAACCGGAAGAAGATCCTGGAATTTTCGCGGAATAAAGCGTGATTTTGTCTTACCCAGGATTAAACTGATTTTGATGATTTGATGATTTTTTATTTTTAATGATTTTAAAAGATTTTGGAATCCTATCCGCTGATATCTCCCAAAATCATTTTAAATCAAAAAATCAGAAATAAAAAATCATCAAATCATCAAAATCAGTTTAATCCTGGGTAAGACAAAATCAGTTTAATCCTGGGTAAGACAAATCACGCTTTTCGCAGGAAGTCACGCAACACAAACTGCAAAATACCTCCATGACGATAGTACTCAATTTCTATCAGTGAATTGAGTTTGCATTTTACATTAAACACCACCGGATCGCCTGAAGCCGGGATAGCCGTTACCGTTAGTATCTTACCGGGTGTAAGATCAGAAGAAATACCTGTAATAGAATAGGACTCCGTACCGGAAAGCCCCAATGTGGCAGCGTTTTCACCATATTCGTATTGCAGTGGCAATACACCCATTCCTACCAGGTTGCTGCGGTGGATACGCTCATAACTTTCTGCAATCACCGCTTTTACACCAAGGAGGTTAGTACCCTTGGCTGCCCAGTCGCGCGATGAACCGCTGCCATATTCCTTTCCTGCCAATATTATCAGCGGCACCTTATTGGCTGCGTATTGTATGGCGGCATCATAAATGGGTGTTACCATCCCGGAAGGGATCACCGTGGTAAAGCCACCTTCTTTGGGCGACAATTCATTTATGATACGCACATTAGCGAAAGTGCCCCGTATCATCACTTCATGATTACCTCTGCGGGAACCATAGGAGTTAAATAAGCGGGGATCGATGCCACGATCCAGCAAGTATTTACCGGCCGGTGTATCAGGTTTAAAAGAACCTGCGGGAGAAATGTGATCGGTGGTTACAGAGTCGCCCAGCTTCAGTAATACACGTGCATCCTTTATATCTTCCTGTGCGGCCGGGTTCTCCGGCAAACCGTTAAAGAAAGGCGCTTCGCGGATATAAGTGGAATCATTGCTCCAGTGGTAGTCGTTGCCGGAAGGCGCCAGCAGCCCCCGCCACTGGTCATCTCCATCAAATATTACCTTATAAATATTTTCAAAATCTTCCTGTTTAACAGCGGCGGCTACCGCATCATTGATCTCCGTTTGCGTAGGCCAGATGTCACGCAGATACACCGGCTCCCCGTTCGGATCATATCCCAGCGGCGCGGTGAGCATGTCCACATCTATTCGTCCTGCAATGGCATAAGCTACCACCAGCAAGGGTGAAGCCAGGAAATTCATTTTCACCTGCGGATGTACCCTCGCTTCAAAGTTGCGGTTGCCCGATAATACGGAGGCTACCACGAGATTACCTTTGTCCACCGCTTCTGCGATGGGCGCCGGCAGCGGACCACTGTTACCAATACACGAAGTACAGCCGTAACCTACAATATGAAAACGCAGTGCTTCCAGCTCTGTTAACAACCCCGAACGTTTCAGGTATTCGGTTACTACCCTGGAACCCGGCGCCAGGCTGGTTTTTACCCAGGGCTTTACATACAGCCCGCGGCTGATCGCCTTCTTTGCCACCAAACCCGCACCTATCATCACACTGGGATTGGAGGTATTGGTGCAGCTGGTGATAGCAGCGATGGTAATGGCGCCATCACTCAGTACATATTCTTCATTTTTTAGTTTGATACGTACCGATTTAAGATAGTCTACTTCTACTGTTTCCACTGCAACTTCCTCTGCATGCTTTTGTATTTCGTAGGTAAATGCGGTACCCGATCCGCCTTCCGACAACCAGGCAGTATCGCGGCGCTTGCCCTCGGGGGTATACATACGTTTAAATTCCTTGTTGAGCAACGATTCAAACTCGTTGTGCAGATCCCTCACCAGGATACGGTCCTGCGGCCGCTTGGGCCCTGCCACGGCCGATTGGATACCACCCAGGTCCAGCTCCAGTATATCGGTGTAGGTAATTTCTTCGCTGCCATGCCGCCACAACATATTTTCCCGGCAATAGGCTTCCACTTGTGCGATCTGTTCCGGCGAACGATTGGTGCGGTGCATGTATTGCAAGGTTTGCTGATCTATCGGGAAATAGGTAACTGTGCAACCAAACTCGGGCGACATGTTCGAAATAGTAGCCCTGTCGGGTACGGATAAATGATCAAGCCCGTCGCCAAACACTTCCACAAATTTGTCGACCACGCCATATTTACGGAGTAGCTGTGTAATCGCCAATACCATATCGGTCGCGGTAACGCCTTCTGTTAGCCGGCCGCTGAGCTTTAATCCTATTACCTGTGGACAGGTAAAATAAATAGGTTGCCCCAGTATCGCCGCTTCTGCTTCGATACCACCTACGCCCCAGCCAAGCACACCGATGCCGTTTACCATGGGGGTATGAGAATCTGTTCCTACCAGCGTATCGGGAAACAGCCATCCATCGCGGTTTATCACGCCCTGTGCAAGGTATTCCAGGTTTACCTGGTGACAAATACCCATGCCCGGCGGCACCACCGTAAAATTATCAAAGGCCTGCTGCGCCCATTTGAGCAGCTGATAGCGTTCTTTATTACGCTCATATTCATAGGCCACATTTTTTGTATAGGAATAATCGGTCCCGAAAAAGTCGACCTGCACAGAATGATCCACTACCAGGTCCACGGGGATAGCCGGGTTAATTTTTGCGCCATCCTTTCCTTTACGGATCACCTCCGCACGGATAGAAGCAATATCGACCACGGCGGCTACACCGGTGAAATCCTGCATCAGCACACGGGCCGGCTTAAAGGGAATTTCCTTGTCGGTGCCCGCCGGCTCCCAGTTCACCAACGTGTCCAGGTGCTCATCCGTAATGGCGAAGTTGTCGTGGTTTCGCAATACATTTTCCAATAAAATCCTGATGGAAAAAGGCAGACGGGAAATCTGTTTTCCATCCTGTTCCAGTTTGCTGAGTGATGCGATACGAGGCTCCATAATAAATGATTGTTGACTACATTAACGAAACAACGACTTAAAGCTTTTGTTGTATAAATATACCTTATTATGAACCTTTACGCGTCTTTAAAATAATCCCGCTGTCCCTACGGCGGAAGAAGAGGTACCGGCCATGTTTCCTGTCTTACCATAAAGGTATTGTGGATATGCTGGAAGGATATATCAACCGCGGGTTAAATGTAAACAGTCGTACCGATATGGCCGGTATCATTTACCGGTTGGATGCTATGCTGGAAAACCTGGAACCTCTATGTGAAACAGAAAAAAAATCACCGGGCGCAATATGTTATTTCATTCGCCCGGTGAAGGTGTGGTGGAAATGATGAGTTTCCGTATATAAAGGGCTATACTGCTGTTGCCTTATAGCCACCAATGTTCCTGTGGATAATGCTCGCCAACGATAACCGGTTCGCCGATTTTTGGCGTGGTCACAAACAGGCCGCGTTGCACAGCGCTGGCAGTTACACGTTTTACTGAATCATTCCAGGAATGATTAGCCAGGGCAAATTTAGCCCAGTGTACCGGCAGCAGCACTTTAGCTTGCAAGTCAATGGCCGCCTGCACGGTTTCTTCCGGCTTCATATGTATAAACGGCCAGTTGTCATTATACTGACCACATTCAAGTATCACCAGGTCAAAAGGACCATATTTGTCGCCGATGGCTTTAAAATGCGTATCATAGCCGGAGTCGCCGCCCAGAAAAAGCTGGTAACCGAATATCTGCAATACAAAAGAAGACCAGAGACTTCCACCTCTTTTTAAACCGCGACCGGAAAAATGTCGTGCAGGCGTCGCCGTTAGTGTGATATCTTTTGCGATTTCCTGCGTTTCCCACCAATCCATTTCGTTAATGTTGTTTTCCTTTACCAGGCAGGATTGCAGGTCACGGCCCACCCCCAGGGAAGTATAAATTATTTTGGTATGTGGTTTCAGCTGTGCCAGTGTTTTTTTATCGAGATGATCATAATGATTGTGTGTGATGATCATCAGGTCTATTTCCGGCATATCGGCCGGCGTATAGGCATCAGCGCCCGGGAAAGCCTTTATCATGAAAGACATGGGAGAAGCGCTGCCGCTGAACACAGGATCGACGAGGATATTAAAACCTTTTACATGCACCAGGTAGGAAGAGTGGCCAAACCAAACGATAACAGGCTTTTCTGAATACAGTGTTTTCAGGTTTGTTTTCACTGGAATCAGCGGTGCCGGCGGTCGTACATCAGCAGGCCGCTGAAAGGTTTCTTTCAGCATCTGGTAGTAAGTCACATCATCCGGCTTCATGGGGGTGAGCGAAAGGTTCTGAAACACCCCGTCCCGGAAGTTCTTCGAATTTTTTATTCTTTCTTTTATAGACAATGCTTTTCCCTGCATGTATTAAAGTTAAGAAGTGTTTTTGTTAAAAACCTCTTACAGGGAAGACGGACAACAGCGGGATATATTTTATAAAAAAGAAATAGTGTTGTCCGACTAAAGTTATGTAAAACAAGATAAAAAAGGGCAGTTCCGAAGAACCACCCAGATTAGTTATGTTTGAGTTACCACACAACAAACATTCCTAATGGACGAAGTTAAAAAATTTCCCGGACAGCCGGTTCTGTCACAAATATTAGATGTA
>Ga0207426_1000588_pt1 | contig 48329 bp, 39 predicted proteins | sample AraplaMF_Cvi_mMS_FD_184265 | JGI IMG/M metagenome (GOLD analysis project Ga0207426, IMG submission 184265) | Arabidopsis root microbial communities from the University of North Carolina, USA - plate scrape MF_Cvi_mMS (SPAdes) (version 2) | ecosystem: Host-associated > Plants > Roots > Endosphere... | reverse complement strand
CCCTTCCCGAAGATGCTGTACGCGCTGGCCAAGAATAACGCGCCGTGCTCCTTCATCATGCCCGAGCGCATCGCCAAGACCGATCCGTTCAAGCAGATCAACGAATATATCGGCTCGGGTCCGATGAAGTTCGCCAAGAGCGAATGGGTCCCCGGCGCCAAGTCCGTGTTCGAGAAGTTCACCGATTACGTGCCGCGCCAGGAGCCGGCCTCGTGGCTCGCCGGCGGCAAGCAGATCATGGTCGATCGCGTCGAATGGCTGGTGATGCCGGATCCCGCCACCGCAGCCGCGGCGCTGCAGAACGGCGAGGTCGACTGGTGGGAGAACCCGATCTCCGATCTCGTGCCCGTGCTGAAGAAGAACAAGAACATCAGCGTCGATATCGGCGATCCCCTCGGCAATATCGGCTCGTTCCGCATGAACCACCTCTATCCGCCCTTCGACAATGTGAAGGCACGGCGCGCGGTGTTGATGGCGCTGAGCCAGGAAGACTATATGCGCGCGCTGGTCGGCGACGACGATACGCTGTGGAAGCCGCTGCCCGGCTTCTTCACGCCTGATACCCCGCTCTACACCGAGCTCGGCGGCGAGATCCTGAAGGGCAAGCGCGATTTCGATGCGGCCAAGAAGCTGCTCGCCGAGAGCGGCTATTCCGGCCAGCCGGTCACCTGCGTCGTCGCGCAGGACCAGCCGATCACCAAAGCGCAGGGCGACGTCACCGCGGACCTGCTCAAGCGGCTTGGCATGAATGTCGACTTCGTCGCTACCGATTGGGGCACGACGGGTTCGCGCCGCGCGCTGAAGACACCTCCGGGCCAAGGCGGCTGGAACATGTTCCACAGCTGGCACGCGGGCGCCGATTGCATCAATCCAGCCGCCTACACCGCCATCCGCGCCAACGGCGACAAGGCCTGGTTCGGCTGGCCCAACAGCCCGAACACCGAGAAGGCGATCACGACCTGGTTCGACGCCAAGAACCTCGACGAGGAGAAGGCCGCGATCGGGCAGGTCAACAAGTCGGCGCTCGAGGACGTCGTCTACGCGCCGACCGGCTTCTTCCTGACCTACACGGCCTGGCGCAAGAACGTCTCCGGCATCGCCAAGGGGCCGCTGCCGTTCTTCTGGGGCGTATCGAAGACCGCTTGATGCTGCGCTGAGGCCAGATGCTCTCCTACATCCTCCGTCGCGTCGCCGCGACCTTGCCAGTGATGGCGATCGTCGCGCTGTTCGTGTTCAGCCTGCTTTACATCGCGCCGGGCGATCCCGCCGTGGTGATCGCAGGCGATCAGGCAAGTCCGGAGGATGTGGAGCGCATCCGCCAGAGCCTCGGCCTCGACCGTCCGTTCCTGATCCAGTTCGGCAGCTGGGTCTGGCGCATCCTGCACGGTGACCTCGGCACTTCGATCTTCACCAACCTGCCGGTCTCGACCATGATCGGGCAGCGTCTCGGACCGACGCTGTCGCTGATGACGGTCACGCTGCTGCTGACGATCGTAGTGGCGGTGCCGCTCGGCGTCGTGGCGGCGTGGAAGGCCGGCAGCCTGATCGACCGCGTCATCATGGGCTTTGCCGTGTTCGGCTTCTCGCTGCCGGTCTTCGTGGTCGGCTACATGCTGGCCTATCTGTTCGCGCTCGAGTTGGAATGGCTTCCGGTGCAGGGCTACACGCCGATCGCGCAGGGCGTCTGGCCCTGGCTGGAAAACCTGATCCTGCCGTCGATCGCGCTCGGCTGCGTCTATATCGCGCTGGTCGCGCGCATCACCCGCGCGGCCATGCTCGAGGTGCTGCAGCAGGATTATATCCGCACCGCGCGCGCGAAAGGTCTCGGGCAGGGCGGCATCCTGTTCATTCACGCGCTGAAGAACGCGGCGGTGCCGATCGTGACCGTGATCGGGATCGGCATCGCGCTTCTGATCGGCGGCGCGGTCGTCACCGAAAGCGTGTTCGCGATTCCCGGCCTCGGCCGGCTCACGATCGATGCGATCCTGCGCCGCGACTATCCCGTCATCCAGGGCATCGTGCTGCTGTTCAGCTTCGTCTACGTCCTCGTCAATCTGATGATCGACGTCACCTATACGCTCGTTGACCCGAGGATCCGCTATTGACCGATACGACCGTCAATCCGCAAGCGATGCCTTCGGGCCTTGTCGTTGCGCCGCTGCTGCCGGAGATTCTCCGGCCCGTCGTGATCCGGCGCGGCTTCTTCGGCTTTCTGCGCAGCCATCCCACTGTTGCCATCGGCGGCGCGCTGCTGCTGGCGCTGGTCCTGATCGCGATCTTCGCGCCCTATCTCTGGACCGTAGATCCGACCGCGCTCGCGCCCGCCAGGCGCACAAGGGCGCCGTCGGCGATGTACTGGTTCGGCACCGACGTGCTTGGCCGCGACATCTATTCGCGCGTGCTGTTCGGCGCGCGCGTCTCGCTCACGGTCGGCCTGTCGGTGGCGTTCTTCGCGTCGATCGCCGGCCTCGCCATCGGCATGGTCTCCGGTTTCGTCCGCTGGGCCGACGGCATTTTGATGCGCTTCATGGACGGGCTGATGTCGATTCCGCCGATCCTGCTGGCCATCGCACTGATGGCACTGACACGCGGCAGCGTCGGCAATGTCATCCTCGCCATCACCATCGCCGAGATCCCTCGCGTCTCGCGCCTCGTCCGCAGCGTCGTGCTGTCGCTGCGCGAGCAGCCGTATGTGGATGCCGCGGTCGCCTGCGGAACGCGAACGCCGATGATCATCCTGCGCCATATCCTGCCCAACACGATCGCGCCGATGCTGGTGCAGGCGACCTATATCTGCGCCAGCGCCATGATCACCGAGGCGATCCTGTCTTTCATCGGCGCCGGCACGCCGCCGACCATTCCGTCCTGGGGTAACATCATGGCCGAGGGTCGCGCGCTGTGGCAGGTCAAGCCCTACATCGTGTTCTTTCCGGCGGCGTTCCTGTCCGTCACCGTACTCGCCGTGAACCTGCTCGGCGACGGTCTTCGCGATGCGCTCGATCCGCGCATGGCCAAGCGTCTTTGATCCGGGGCTGATCGCGATGGCGTTGTTAGAGGTCGAAAACCTTCAGACCCACTTCCGGGATCCCAGCGGCGTCAATCGCGCGGTGGACGGCGTGTCCTTCCATGTCAACGAGGGCGAGACGCTCGCCATCGTCGGCGAGTCCGGCTGCGGCAAGTCGGTGACCTCGATGTCGCTGATGCGGCTGATCCCGGAGCCTCCGGGCCGGATCGCCGGCACCATCCGCTTTGCGGGCCGCGATCTGCTGCAACTGCCCGACCGCGAGATGCGCGCCATTCGCGGTAACGACATCTCGATGATCTTCCAGGAGCCGATGACGAGCCTCAATCCGGTCCTGACCGTCGGCCGCCAGATCCGCGAGACGCTGATGATCCATCAGGGACTCGACAAGCAGGCGGCCGAGGCGCACGCGATCGAGATGCTGACCTTGGTCGGCATCCCCGAGCCGAAGCGGCGCGTGCGGGAATATCCGCACCAGCTGTCCGGCGGCATGCGCCAGCGCGTGATGATCGCAATTGCGCTGGCCTGCAGTCCGAAGCTCCTGATCGCGGACGAGCCGACCACCGCGCTCGACGTCACGATTCAGGCGCAGATCCTGAAGCTGATGCTGGATCTCAAGCGCAGGGTCGGTGCCGCCATCATCCTGATCACCCACGATCTCGGCGTCGTCGCCGAAATCGCCGAGCGCGTCATGGTAATGTATGCCGGCCGCAAGGTCGAGGAAGCCCCGGTGGCCGAGCTGTTCCGCTCGCCGCGTCATCCCTACACGCAAGGGTTGCTCGGTGCCGTGCCTCGGCTCGGCTCGTCGCTGACGGGCACCGCAAGGCGGCTTGCCGAAATTCCGGGGCAGGTGCCTGATCTACGCAAGCCGATCACCGGCTGTGTCTTCGCCGGCCGCTGTGCGCTGGCGACCGATCTGTGCCGGCAGTATGCGCCGGGGCTGGAGGAGAAGGGACCGCGCCACGTCGCCGCCTGCCACTATGCCGTCAAGGGAGCAATTGCGGCATGAGCGTTCCGCTGCTCCAGGTCAACGACCTCAAGAAGCATTTTCCGATCAAGAAAGGTCTGTTCGGCCGCAAGTCCGAATATGTCTATGCCGTCGACGGCGTGTCGTTCGAGATCGCGAAGGGCGAGACGCTGTCGCTGGTCGGCGAGTCCGGCTGCGGCAAGTCTACGGTCGGCCGTGCCATCCTGCGCCTGTTCGACATCACCGCGGGGCAGGTCATCCTCGACGGCCAGCGCATCGACGATGCGCATCCGAGTACGATGCGCCAGATGCGCCGCCGCGTGCAGGTGGTGTTCCAGGATCCGTTCTCGAGCCTCAACCCGCGCATGCGGGTGCGCGACATCCTGGCTGAGCCGATCCGCAATTTCGGCCTGGCCAAATCCGCCGCCGATCTCGAAACCCGCGTCACCGCGCTGATGGACACTGTGCGCCTGCCGCGCGACGCGCTGAACCGCCGTCCGCACGAATTCTCCGGCGGCCAGCGCCAGCGTATCGGCATCGCGCGGGCGCTTGCGGCCGAGCCCGAGCTGATCGTCTGCGACGAGGCGGTCTCGGCGCTCGACGTCTCCGTGAAGGCACAGATCGTCAATTTGCTGCAGGATCTGCAGAGTGAGTTCGGCCTGGCGCTGCTGTTCATCAGCCACGATCTCGCGATCGTCGAGCACATGACCCACCGTGTCGCGGTGATGTATCTCGGCAAGATCGTCGAGGTCGCGCCGCGCCGCGAGATTTTTGCCGCGCCGAGGCATCCCTACACCAAGGCGTTGCTCTCGGCGGTGCCGCTGCCCGAGCCCGGCGCGCAACGCAATCCGATCATCCTTGGCGGCGACGTGCCGAGCCCAATCAACCCGCCGAAAGGATGCCGCTTCCACACCCGCTGCCCCCTCGTGTTCGATCGCTGCCGCACCGAGGAGCCGACGCTCCGCGCGGCCGGGCCGGAGCAGTGGGTGGCGTGCCACCTGGAAGACGCGGCGCCGGCGACGGCTGCTTAAAGCGAAACGGCTTTGCCTGGATCGATCTGGCGGGCAGCTCGCCTGCGGCCGTCCTTCGAGACGCCCGCCTACGGCGGGCCCTCAGGATGAGGAGGGAGTGCATGACCGTTATTTGATAGGCCGAACTGCTTCTCGGCCTCATCCTGAGGAGACCGCGGAGCGGTCGTCTCGAAGGACGAGGCGCTCGCTCGGGTCTTGCCAAGATCATACGCGATGGGCCACCCCGCAAGCGGGAGAGGGAGCACAACCCCGACCTACTCGACCGTCACCGCCGTCACCTGCACCCAGTCATTGCCGTCGAACTTCTGCACGACCAGGCGCTTGAACGGCACGTAATTGTCCGGCGTCGTGCTGTAGGTCGTGCCGGGCAGCAGTGACGGCGCGGCGACGTTGTTTAGATGCGTCGCCTGGTACAGCAGGTTCTCCCGGGTCAGATTGTCCCCGCAGGCCTCGATGATCTTTCCCATGATGTAGGCGAAGGAATAGACGGCAAAGCCGATCTCGTTCTTGGGGTCTTCGTTCGGAAGATACTTCTTCATGAAGGCCTGATAGGCGACGACGTCGGGGTCTTCGGCCCATTTCGGGCTCGACACCTGCTTGTAGGGTGTAGCCGCGATGATGCCGGTGACGGAATCGAAACCAGCCGCTTCCAGGAACTGGCGTCCGACGGAGGGGCTGACAACGAGCTGCAGCGGCTTCCAGTCGAGCTCATAGGCCTTCTTCATCGATTGCGAGGCGGCCTTGCCGAGCGAGACGTTGAAGAACACGTCTGCGCCGGACGACTTCAGCTGCGCGACCTGCGAGTCCATCGTGGGGTCGGTCAGCTCGTAAGTGACCTCCTTGACGATCATGGTCGCGGCCTTGTCGCCGAGGCCCTTCTTGAAGCCGGAAACGTAGTCGCGGCCGAAATCGTCGTTCTGCATGAGGATCGCGACCTTCGCGTCCGGCTTCACCGACAGCAGGTATTTTGCGAGGATCTCGCCCTCGGTGCCGTAAAGATGGAACGCCGGCGTCGACCATTTGAACGCCTTCGGCTGATTCCATTTGTTGGCGCCGGTCGAGACCAGCAACTGCGGAATGCCCTTGCTGTTGAGATATTTCTGCACGGAGGACTGCGCCGCGGTGCCGGACGAGCCGAACAGCGCCAGCACGCCTTCACTCTCGACCAGCTTGCGGGTCTGCTCGACGGTCTTGGGCGGCGAAAACGCGTCGTCGAGCGAGATCAGGTTGATCTTGCGGCCGTTGATGCCGCCTTTCTCCTCGTTGAGCATCCTGAAATAGGCGACTTCAGTGCGGCCCTGGATGCCGTGGATCGACAGCGGGCCGCTATAGGGCATGGTCTGACCGAGCTTGACCTCAGTATCCGAGGCGCCTTCGTCGTATTTCTTCTCGGCGGCGATGACGCCGCTCGCAAACAGAAGCCCGGCGGACAGGACCGCCATCGCCGGAACAGTCTCTTCATGTCATCCTCCCGATCTTGTTTTGTTATTCACCCTGATCCGGGTGCACTTGCCTTTGCGGCGAGTTCTTCGCGAAGCTGTCGTTTGACGATCTTGCCGCTCGCGGTGCGCGGCAGCTCCTCGGTGCGGATATCGACATGGACGGGCAGCTTGAATGCGGCGAGCCGCGGGCTCAGATGCGCGATCACCTGCTCTTTGCTCAGGCGCGAACCGGTCCTTGCGCGCACCACGGCGCCGACGAGCTCGCCGAGCACGCGGTCGGGAATGCCGATGATGGCGGCCTCGAAGATATCAGGGTGTGCGAGCAGGGCGTCTTCGATCTCGACGCAATAGACGTTCTCGCCGCCGCGGATCAGCATGTCCTTGGCGCGGTCGAGCAGATAGACGAAGCCGTCCGCGTCCATCCGGACGATGTCGCCGGTGCGATACCAGCCGTCCCGGAACGCGGCCGCGGTCGCCTGCGGATTGTTCCAGTAGCCCTTCACGACGTTGCCGCCGTAGATTTCGAGCTCGCCGATGGCCCCCGTGGGTAGAATGTTTCCGGTCTCGTCGATGACGCGAAGGTCGCAGCCGGGGACGGCAGGCCCGACGGAGTCAGGATGCGCGAGATAATCCTCGGCGCCGTTCGACGTCGAGACCGAGGACGTCTCGGTAGCGCCATAGCCGGTGCCGCCGAACTTGCCCGGGAAGAGCGTCGCGACCTTCCGGGTCAGCTCCGGCGATGCGGCGGCGCCGCCATAGGAGAGGCCTTCGAGGCTCGAGACGTCCCGCCGCTCGAAATCCGGCGATTCCAGCAATTGCCAGGTCATCGACGGCACGCCGGACATGCCGTTGATGCGTTCGCGCTCGATCAGCTCGAGCGCGGCCTCGGCATTCCATTTGTACATCAGTACGATCTTCGCGCCGTTCGCCAACGCGGGGATCATGATCGAGTGGCACCCGGTGACATGGAAGAACGGCACCGGCAGCAGCACCGCCTTCTGCACGTCAGGCGGCGCGGGCAGGGGATCGCCGCGTCGGATCGCGGCGCGCGCGCCCGAGAACGTGATGTTGACGAGATTGCACATGATGTTGCGATGCGTGCCGAGCGCGCCCTTGGAGCGGCCTGTCGTGCCTGACGTGTAGAGGATGGTCGCATCGTCGTCGGGATGGATATTGCGGTCGGGTGGCGACCGGTCGGGCAGGGCGTGGTAGTTGGACGGCGGCCCGATCAGATCCTCCAGCGCGGCCGCTTCGCCCAGGACTTCGCGTGCAGTGCGTACCGCGATCAGGGCGGCCGCATGATCGGTCGTGAACGACTGTAGCCGCGCCAGCCGCTCGCCGTCGACGATGGCGACGCTCGCGCCGGAATCGCGCAGCCCATAGGCGAGATCGTCCCCGGTTCCCCAGGCATTCAGCGGCACTGCGATCGCGCCGATGGTCGTCGCCGCCCAGAACGCGATCGGCCATTCCGGGAAATTCCGCATGGCGATGGCCACGCGGTCGCCTTTCTTCACGCCGTAATCATCCGCCAGCCGCCATGCCAGCGCGGACGCCGCGCGATAATGTTCCGAAAAGGTGAGGCGCTCGTTCTCGAACACGAGAAAGGTTCGATCGCCCCACGCCTTGCTGGCTTCGAAGATGCTTCGGAGGTCGCGGTGGGCTTTCTTGTAAACCCGGACAGGACGCCCCGCGACCTCGATCGTCTCCATCTCGAACGGCGCGCCGGGAGCAGTGAGGATGCGATACGTTTCGTCGAGCGGCACCGCCGGCCAATCGCGTCGCCCGCTCGTCATGAGAGCAACCTGCGAGGCGGGGCCACGAGTGACGGCATGCACTTCCCTCCGCTGAACACGGTTTTTCAGGCACCGGGTCTTGTTGGCACGACGAGAATCTTCGCCGCGCATCAAAAGCTTGGGTGATGTGGAAGAGTCTGACTTGCGTTGACCGGCTGGTAAGCCCTCACCGAAGCGGGAGGGGTGATATGCAGCCGGCAGCTAATGAAGACAGAAGCGGGTCGACGCGATCAGTCTCGTGGACGTCCGGGCTGCATCGGATCCTGGGAATCGGCGGGGTCATACCCCTCCAACCATGCCATTATGCCCTTGTTTTGCCCGACGGAGCAAGCCGTATTTCGGAAAAAACGTATCTCATTGATTTGATTGAAGTCTGCTACTGTGCATGGGGTTGTTTTCATCAATCATGTTCGCGAGCATTCGGAGCCGGGAATTCCGACCGACGCGAGGTGAGCGGAGCTACGATAGCCTGGTGCTTCCGGTCGCCACGCTTGCCGCAGGCTGCGAGCGAAGCCCGGCGGAACGGGCAAATCGCAAATAGAGGATCAGTGCCAGCAGCGTCGTGGCGGCCATGACGGCGGCCATCGAAAGCGCGCTACGCCCGTCGAAAGCAAGCGCGACCACACCGCTGGCGATCGCGCCGGACGTCAGCTGAATAGTGCCGGCCGCGGCGCTGACCGCTCCGGCGACATCGGGCAAGGGCTGCATCGTCGCATTCATGAGGTTCGGCATGCTCAGCCCGAAGGACAGTGCGACGATCATCAGCATTGCGGCGACGAGGGCGGGCGGGCTCACCCCGGCCAGCGTCGTCACGAGCATCGTGCCGGAGGCGACGAACAGCAGCACAAGGCCAACCGTCAGCACGTCCGCGGTCGCGACGCCGCGCTTGCCGAGCTGGCCGTCGAGAAACGCCCCGAACATCACCGCTGCCGAGCAGGCGCTGAAGATCAAGCCATATTGCTTCGGCTGCAAGCCCGCGACGCTGATGAAATATAGCGAAGAGCCAGTGACATAGGCGAACACCGCGGATCCCGCGGCGGCACCGACCAGGATGAAAGGCATCGAGACGGGGTGCGTGATGATGCGCAGATAGTCCTTGGCGATCGCGGAGATCGCGATGCGGCTCGTCGCGCCGAGCTTCGCGCTCTCGGCCAGCCCGAACAGCACCGTCGGAATCAGCATGAGCCCGGCGACGGCCTGAACCGCATAGATCAGCCGCCAGCTGCCGACCGTGAGCAGCGCGGCGCCGGCGCTCGGCGCGATCACGGTCACCACATTGATGGCGATCATGACGCCGCCGATCTTGGCGCGGCCGGAGTCTTCGTCGAACAGGTCGCGGACGATCGCAAAGGTCGTCGCGGTGCTGGCCGCGCCGACGCCCTGGACCGCGCGGCAGACCAGCAGCATCGGCAGCGACTGTGCCGCCGCGCATGCGAGGCTTGCGACCACGAACAGCGCCAGGCCGAAAATGATCACGGGCTTGCGGCCGACGCGGTCGGAGATCGGCCCGTAAACCAGTGGCGTGATCGCAAGGCTCAGCATGAAGACACTCATGGTGAGGCCGACATGCGAGGGGCTCGCACCCAGCGTGGCGCCGGTCGCAGCGAGCGCCGGAAGATTGATGTCGATACCGGAATAGGGGACGGCCGCAAGGAAGCCGAGCAGAATAGTAAAGGCGATCGAATTGGGCTGAATCTTCATGGCACCATCTTGGGCAAACTCTTCACGACTGCGCCGTTCGCGAACAAAAAGAGGGAAGGAGGGGAAGGGACGGTCCCCTCCTTCCCGAGGCGGGGTCAGATCGCGTCAGCTCACGTCAGATCGCTCGGCGATGCGCCGACCTCCGGCCTGTCTCCGTATCGTCCTCGCCGGCGAGACGCTTGATGATCCGCAGCACAGCCGATCGCGTGCCGATGCTGGCGAATTCGTCGGCCATTCGCGAGGCGCGCATGCGGTAGGCCGGGCGATCGAGCACGGTGCGCACCGCCTCGCGCAGTGCGTCGGGCGTCGGCTCGTTGGTCGCCAGATTGATGCCGACACCGGACCACGCCACGCGCGCGTTGACGTCGGCCTTGTCCTCCGTCGTGCCCGCCGTAACCAGCGGAACGCCGAAGCTCATAGCCTGGTTGACGCTGCCATAGCCGCCATTGGTGACGAGGACGTCGACGCGCGGCAACAGCCACTCGAACGGCAGATAGCTGGAGACGCGTGCGTTGGACGGGATCGGGCCGGTCAGCGCGTCGACCGGGCGACCGCCGGTGGTCGCGACGACGAGTACGTCCGGCTCATCGGCAAGCGCCTTCAGCGTCGGCTCCAGCAGCAGACCGAAATTATGGTTGGCCACGGTGCCCTGCGTCACCAGCACGACCTTGCGCGATCCGTCGAGCTCGTCCGCCCAGTCCGGCACGGGGACCTGGTCACGAATGATCGGCGGCGTGCCGACGAAATGGACCGTGGGCGGAAACCGCCGCGGGAATTCGAAGCTCGGCACCGAGAGCTGAAGATAGGCGTCGGCGAGTTCGAGTACGGAGTGGAACAACGGGATCGTGATCTGCCGGACGCCGAACGTCTTCAGGACCTTGTTCAAGCTGCGCAACACGGGCTGATCTACATTGGCGTCGTACTCGTCAGCAATGACGGCATATTGCTTGCGTTGCTCGTCCGTCGTCGCGGGCGGCAGGCCGACGAAGTTCGGGGCGCCGTCATCACGCGCCCAGTGCACGAACGACGTACCGCACAAAACGACCGGCGGGCGCGCCTCGCGCGGGCCGAGCAGCATCGGCAGGATGCCGAAGATCATGTCGTCGCCGACGATGATGTCCGCGGGAAACTGCTCGAGCGATTCCAGGAGTCCCTGATTCTGCGCCGGGATGGCGTCGACGAAGAGACGTTCGCACGCGACACGTAGCCACTCCAGGCCCGGTGCGATGGTCTTCAGCTCCGGGGCCACAGAGAGAATGTCCCGTCCGTCGAAATCCGCTCCCTTGGGAAGCGCAAGGAATTTTGCGCCGCTGGCCTCGATGCGATCGCGAAACACGGTCCCGGTCAGGAACGCGATCTCGTGACCGTCGGCCATCAGGATGTTGGCGATTGCGAGCAATGGATTGATATGGCCGGTCGCAGGCGTCGAAGCGAACAGAACTTTCATGTGTCGATCCTCTGATTGTCGAACGGCGTCTGCGGCCGGTCGATGAGCAGAGGGTAGGAATGTCGGGATGGCGTTACCGGACAACTTCGTCGCGGAGGCGAAATGGTTACGGCGGCAACGCATCGTGGCTTTGTCGAGACATTCCGCTTCCGCCATCTGGCGATTCGGTATTTTAGCAGTGCTACAATTGTACCTCTCGTCCAGCATTTACTCTTTGCCGAAGTAGCGAAGCCGTCTGGGCCATTCCGTCTGGACACACGTTGATCGTCGTGCGATCTGAAAAATCAGGATGCCAATCCGAAAAATCTGCATCGAGTTTCTGAGGCGTGACTTTCTCCAAAGTAGTAAGGCAGCGGCATCACAAGTCTTCACGTCTGGGAGATTCCTCGAAATACGACGGGAAAATGACCCAGTTTGCGGCTAGACCCCGCGAACGTGTTTGTTCGTCGTTGGTACATATCAAGATACGCAGTCGGAGAGTGGCCGTTCTGTTGGGCGGTCGCGATCATTGACGGCGGATATCGTGCCCGATTTTCCGCTTCAGCCGGAGCAAGCAGTCCATTGCCTGTCCAATTCCAGACATTGCGCGGCAAGCTCACTTGGCTTGGGGCAAGTTTGAGAGATGAAATATGTTGGCAGACGTCGGCCATATCATCGTCGTCGATGACGACTCCACCCTTCGTCAAATGGTGATCAAGTATCTCGAAGAGCACAACGTACCGAGCAAAGCCGCGTCCAACCGCGCCGAACTGCATCGTCATCTGGAAGGGGCGCAGCCCAGCCTTATCATTCTCGACCTGCGCCTCGGCCAGGACGACGGCCTCGACATGCTCAGGGAAATCCGGGCGCAGTCCGACGTGCCTGTCATCATCACGACGGGGCACAGGCCCGACGAGATCGATCGCATTGTCGGTCTCGAACTCGGAGCCGATGACTATATCATCAAACCGTTCAGCCTGAGAGAGCTGCTGGCCCGCGTTCGCGCCGTGCTGCGTCGTCAGGAGATGGGACGGGCTGCACGTGCGCGCGATCCGGAGCGTGGCGGTTATCGCTTCAACAGCTGGAAGCTCGAGCGTCGCGGCCGCAGGCTGTTCGATGCGAACAACGAGCCCGTGCTCTTGAGCAAGGGCGAATACGCGCTGCTGCTTGCCTTTCTCGAGGCGCCGCAGCGTCCGTTGACGCGCGAGCATCTGCTTCAGGCGACGCGAGTCCACGAAGACATCTTTGACAGAAGCATCGATGTTCAGGTGCTGCGACTGAGGCGCAAGCTCGAGACCGATCCGAGCGCTCCGCGCATCATCCAGACCGAGCGTGGCGTCGGTTATGTTTTCTCGCTTCCGGTAGAACCATTCTAAATGCGGCAATTGCAGACGGCGCGTCAGTGAGATTTCGCTTTACCATGCGTGCAAAGGTTACTGGCGGCGAGAAAACGTGGCGCCGTCAGGCTGCGATTGTAACCTTTTTCGGCCTGATGGTGATGGTGACGTAACAGGGCAGCTTCAGGGTCATCCTGCAAACATCGTGCAGGAGAATCTTCCTATGCTGGAAAAGCAGCTCCCCTCGAACCTGAACCGGATGGTTCGGCCGTCTTATCCTCGGGTCGCCGGTATCGCCCGCGGCCTCGATCTGCCGGACGATCGTGGAGGCAGGCGCGCACGCGCAACATCTGCGGATTTACCAGCGTTCACCACATCGCCACCAATGGTGCCGCTAGCGGTTGTAGAGAGGCAGGCCGCTGGCTGGTGGTGGGCCGCGATCGCGTTCTTCATGGAAGGCTTCGCTCTTTACGGCGCGTCGCTGTATCCGAGCGCGATATTCTCGGTCGATGAGGCATCGCTGCTTTCAAACGTGCACCAGGCGCGCCTCGCCGACAGTCGTCACGCGGCGGCAGCACCTTTGAACGGTTCTAATGTAATTTCACCGGGGCTTGCCGCCTGGAGCGAGCCGCGCCCGCATGACGGCGGAGATTGGCTTGGCCGATTTGGCGAGAAGATCGCCGCGGTGTGGACCCACTGGCGCAGGGAGAGCGAGATCAGACAGGCGGTCCACGCGCTGTCGGAATACGACGACCGGACGCTGCTGGATCTCGGCATTTGCGGCCGCGCCGATATCGAGCGAATGGTGAGGTACTGTCGTGATTGCTGACGCGATTTTCTTCGCAATGGCCGGCCTGGATTTTTACCATGCTGCCGCCCGAGGCCTTGTCTCGCGCGGCTTCGTGGCCGGGCATAGCGCTTTTGGCCGGGCAAAACAGTTGATTGATGCGGCGGCGCGACGCCGCCGCATCAATCAAGAAGACTTGAAGGAGGCGGGCGAGTTCAGCCGCAACGATATATTGCTGAAATGCGCAATAACGCCTACCTGACGGCCAGTGTCTGGATTTGCTCTACTTCGTTACTTGCGTAGATTGTTAACGCGTCGACGACCTGTCGTCGCGATTTGCGTGCTGGTCCTCAGCGGACTACAGCCATCACAGGCGCCCCCACAGGTATCTCCGCCACCGTCGCCCGATGCAAGCGGCGCCGACGAGCCGATCACCCCGATGCCGCCCGCTCCAACGCTTGATCCGCGAAAGGTCAGGCTTGGCGAGCGGCTGTTCAGCGATACCCGCCTGTCGCGTGACAACTCCAAGAGCTGCACGTCGTGCCACGATGTCCACGCCAACGGCGCCAGTACGAAGCGGCGCGACGTCGATCTGGACGGTGAGGAGCTGCCGCTCAACACGCTGACGGTTTTCAATGCCTCGCACAACTTCCGCTTCAGCTGGGAGGGGAAGTATCGCACCCTGGAGGCGGACGTTACGGCGTCACTTATCAATCCGCGGATCATGAGCAGTGATCTGGCCACGATCGCGCAGAAGCTCAATCGGGATCCGGCGACGCGTGGTGGTTTCTTCGCCGCCTATGGTCGCGGCCCGGATGCCGACAACATCGTCGACGCGATCGTAAGTTATGAGAAGACGCTGGTGACTCCCGGCAGCAGGTTTGACCGCTGGCTCGCGGGAGAGACCACGGCGCTGAGCTCCGAGGAGCTGGAGGGCTATCGGAAGTTCAAATCCCTTGGCTGCGTCTCATGCCATCAGGGCGTCAATATCGGTGGGAATCTGTTTCAGCGTCACGGCATATTCCATCCTCTCGCTTCGCCGGACCCTGCCATTTTGCGTGTGCCGAGCCTGCGTAATGTCGCGACGACGCCGCCTTACTTCCACGACGGCAGTGCGCCGACGCTCGACGACGCCGTGCGCAAGATGGGGCAGGCGCAATTGAATACGACCCTGACCGATCCTCAGGTGAAAGCGATCGTCGCGTTTCTCAACAGCCTGACCGGGCAATATCGCGGGTCTCAAATCGGAGGTGCCCCATGAAAGTCGCCCCCGCGATGATCGGCGTGGCGTTTCTACTCGCGCTGCTGACCTGGCTTTTGTTCAACGGCCTGAACGTGAACTCGGATCGCTATGACACCCAGCTTCAGGCGCTCTCCGATTTCACCCGGTATGAACGCGGCATGAGTCGCGAGGTGCTGACCTCGCGCGCCGGCCTGTCGCGGAGCTACGATGCGCTTGTTGCGATGGTGGACAATTACGACGCCGCAGTGGAACGGCTTCGCGAAGCCGCCGGCTCGGACCGGGAGCTGTCTGCCGCAATCGAGGTGCTGGCCGCGCGCGCCGCGCGGCAGGAGGAATTGATCGAGCAGTTCAAGAGTAAGAATGCGCTGCTTCGCAATTCGTTCACGTACTTCAGTCTGTTCAGCGCGCGCCTGTCGTCCTCCAACGACAGGCCGCTGGTGGCCGATGTCTCGGCGCTGGCCGCCTCGATGCTGCAATTGACGCTCGATACGTCCGAGAGCACCGCGGCCGAGCTGCAATCCCGACTCGACAGCCTCGCGCGGCTGCAGATCACATCGGAGGACAACCAGCTGCTGCATGCGGCGGTTGCGCACGGCCAGCTCCTGCACGACCTGCTTCCGGACGTCGATGCCATTCTGAAGACGATGGTCGCCGAAGCCAGCAATCGCGAACAGGACACGGTTCACGACCTGATCATCAAGCGCCAGCTCGAAGCGCGAGTGGCGGCGCGCAAGAACCGGCTGTTGCAATACGTCACGTCGCTGCTGTTGCTGGGAGCGCTCGTGTATTTCGGCCTGCTGCTGCGGGCCCGGGCCAAGGCTCTGCGCCGCCGGGCAGCCTTCGAACATGTGATCGCGAACATCTCCATGCGCTTCATCGACTCGCATGGCGACGGCATCCATCGCAATGTCGAGAGCGCACTTGCGGAGCTCGCGGGCTTCATCGGCGCGGACAGGGCGTATTTCGTCTGGTCCGGCGCATCGGCGGAAAATTTCTATCGATGGGCGCGCGAGGGCGTTCGCTTCGACGACAGCTGGCCGAACCGGGCGCTCGATCTCGCTCAGCGCTTCGATGACGGCGAGGATGCAATCGTCTATCTGCCCAAAGTCCGGCCGTCGCATCCGGACGATCTCGCGCATCTGCTGGATGCCGCCGGCATTCGTGGCTGGCTGTGTATCAAGACGCTGTCGGGCCACGGCCATGCCGCCATCCTCGGCTTCGACGCGGTGGAGGCCAATGCACTGAGCAAATGGGCTGAGTTCACGCTTTTCCGCACGGCGTTCGATGCAATCCGCAATGCCGTGGAACGCGTTGTGCTCGAGGGCGAGAAAGAGCGGCTTCAGGCCAGCCTGCAGCAGGCGCGGAGAATGGAGACGATCGGTACATTCGCCAGTGGTATCGCCCACAACTTCAACAATATCGTCGGCGCGATCCTCGGCTACGTCGAGATCGCCGACTCCACCTTCAAACCGGGAAGCCGGTCGGCCGTGAGTTTGGGAGAGATCCGGCGTGCCGGCGAACGCGCACGCGAGCTGGTCGGTCAGATATTGACCTTCGGCCGCCGCAGTCAGGGACGGCAAGAGCGCATCTGCATCGAGACGCTGATCGAGGAAACCAAGGCACTGCTTGTCGCCTCCTTGCCCTCGCATGTGAAGCTCATGGTCAGCCAGCGTACGGACAGCGTCATCGTGTCGGGCGAGCCGGCTCAGTTGCAGCAGGTCATCCTCAATCTCTGCAACAATGCCGCACAGGCGATGCAGGAGCCTGGTCTGATCGAATTGCAGGTCACCGAACGCGACATTGTCCATCCCTTGTCGATCGGGCGAACCGAGCTCCGGCTCGGTCGTTTCGCCGTCATCTCGGTGTGCGACCCCGGACCCGGCATGGACGAGGCGACACTGGAGCAGGTGTTCGAGCCGTTCTTCACGACGCGTCCCGAGGGCAACGGCCTCGGGCTCGCGACGGTCCGGGACATTGTCGAGCAGCACGGCGGCGCCGTCACGGTGCGCAGCAAGCTCGGCGCCGGCACCCGGTTCGACGTGTGGTTGCCGTGCGGATTGCCGGATGATTCGATCGCGATGCATTCGCCGTCCGTCGCGCTTCGTGGCGCCGGAGAGACGGTCCTGGTGCTCGAATCCGATCGCAAGCGGCTGCTTCGCTACGAGGAGATTCTCGCTGCGCTCGGCTACGAGCCGGTCGGCTTTACAGGGCTGACCGAGGCCGAAGCGGCATGCCGCGCTGCGCGGACCCGGTTCGACGTGGCGCTGATTTGCCACGTGCCGGGTGGCTCTTCGCTCGATCTCGCATATCTGCTGCACGACGCCTCGCCGTGTCTGCCGATCATTCTCGCAAGTCCCTCGGTGCACCAGTTTGCCGCGCCGCTGCTTGCGACCGCTGGTGTGACTGAGCTGGTTCATCACCCCTTGATGTCAGCCGAACTCGCTGCGGCGCTGTCGCGATGTCTCGCGGCCTCGGTGGCCAGAAAGCGGATCAAACGCGTCGCCGCGGCGAGTTAAGCGGTCGTCGAAACGTCCGTCGCGCTTGTTTCACCGGTAACGCGATATCGCTTCGAGGAAGTCGTCGTGTAGCTCACTCATTTTATCCATCGCGTCAGGTTGCTCGCCGAGGAGTGGCCAAACCGACCGCGATAGGAGAATGATGATGTCCAACCGATCTGGCTTCACTGTCGTTGCCGCCTTGCTGATGTTTGGTTCCGCCTTGCGGAGCGCAGGCGCCGAACCTACGACCGGCACAGGTATCCGTAGTATCGAGTCCGAACGCATTGTCGCGGATGCTGCGCGGACCCAGGCTCCGATCGGTCATCGGCAACCGCGCCCGAGCGACACTCCGCCGAGCGGGGGACTGTCGCGGGTGGAGGCCGAACTGCAGCGCCTCGACGTGGAGGTCGACAGGAAGCTGATCATCTGCCGTGGCTGCTGATCCATATCGCCGTCGCCGGCCCTTGGGCCGGCGGCGGATCAGCAGGCTGTCGATGGACTGGTCCGCGTTGGCAGCGAGGGTAATGCGAACTGATTTGTGAACGCACGGCTCTTGGGTTGAACGCGCGATCCGTCGATTACCTCCAGCCGACCGCAGCGGTTCAGCGTATGTAGCTTCCTGCCGGGCCATGCTGGTCCGGGCTTGAGCCGGTGGCGAATGGTCTGCTTGAATGTCGTCGGCGACAAGTCTTCGATCTTCGCCAGCGCAAGCGCAGCGCCATATCCGTTCGAGCAGTCTTGAACAGGCCGCCACAACTGGCCGTTGATGGTGACGAAATTCCCTGCCGGCCGCGTCGTTGCGCGATCGATCATCACCGGGTTGCTGGCATGTGGCAACCAGGGGCCGAGCAGGTTCGCGGCGTAATACATCGCCAGCGAATCCGAATACCCACCGGTTCCGTCGCGCCAGGCGCCGAACAGATAGTTCAGGCCGTTGTGTTGCGTGATCGTGGCGTCGGCCAGTTCGAGGCCTGAAAGCAGCGTCGCATGCCGCTCCCACTTGTCCGGAAACCGGACGCATTTGTAGAGCGCGACGTCGCCGTTGAGCGAACTCTCCGGGATCATCCATAGGTCGCCGTCGTTCTCGATCAGGAACGGATAGGAGAGGTGCCAGGGCTCTTCCAGCACCGGCACGACGGCTCCGACCGGCCCGGCGTCGCCGAACTCGACAGCGGAGATAATGCCCTTGCCGATGCGGTGATCGAGATCTTCGAAGAAGACGAAGGTTCGTCCCTTCCAGGTGATCGGAAAAGGATCGGCATAGAAGTGGTTTCCGGGGTCGCCCAGGACATGCCATTTCGGGCCGGAGAGATCTCCGGTCTGCCAGACGCCGGCACCGTCATTGAAGCGCCATCCGACGTGCCAGTGCGGCGCATAGCAACAGAGGCGATAGATCTCCTTGGCGATCGAGACCGCGAGACCGCGAACGACGTATTTCGCCGGTGACTTCCCAGCGCCGTCTCGGACAGGGCGCGGCAACTGCGGTACGATGCGCGGCCTCTCCGACAGGATTGCCGTCACCATGGTGAGGGTGCGCGCGATGACCGTATCGAGCCCGCCGCTCAAGCCGGCTGCGAGTTCACTGGACGGATGGCCGCGATCGAGGACTTCGCCGTCGATCTCGTTGACGATCTCGATAAGGGGCAGGTCGCCGGCAAGGACGGCGGCGAGCACGGCATTCTCGCCTGCGGCGCCATTGAACAGCGGGCGGAGGTAGAGTCGGGCAGAGCTGTCAGCATCACGCGGTGCGGTCGTGAAGTCGATGATGACGTCGGCGGCTGCGGTGGGGGTGCGCTCAGGATGGAGCTTCAGCCGATCGGTTCCGGTTTGTTTGCCCTTGTGCAGCACCAGACGTTCCAGCCCGAACAGCGCGTCGAGGCCGGCAGGGCGCGGCTCGGTCGTGGTGGTCCACGCGATCTGAACCGGAACGTCCCGGCCGTCGATCGATAATGTCTCGCGGTTCATCCACCGCCGTGCGTGGTCACGTTCGCAGCGAAACTCGATGATCATGTCGCGCCATCCCATTCCAGCGCATTGGGTCAGATGATCTGGCCGAGAATCTTGACGTATTCATCAACCATGGCATCGACCGAATAGCGCAACCTCAGGCCTCGGGCATTTTGTTGTAGTTCGTCGCTTAGTGTCTGGTCGTTCAGGAGTCTGGAGACGGCAGCCGACAGCTTCGCGTGATCTGATGCATCGACGAAGAGGGCGGTCGGCCTGCCTTCGAAAGAGAGCACCTCGCGCAGCACGGGGAGGTCTGTCACGACGGAGGGAACGCCGGCATTGGCGGCTTCGACCGCGGCAAGGCCAAACGTTTCGGCCTGCGTCGGGAACACGAAAATGTCGAGACAGGCGAGAAAATCGGCGATCTGACGCGGGGCGATTTCGCCGAGCAGATGCAGCCGGTCCGAAACCTTCAACTCGTCAGCGAGTTGGCGCAGCCGCGTCTCGTCGGCGCCCTGGCCGGCGAGGGCCAGGTGCCAGGAAGGCTCGTCGGGCAACAGGCGCACCGCCGCATCGAGCCGCTTGTGCGGATGCAGCCGCGCCGCGCAGCCGAGTAGCGTGCGGTCCGCCGGCAGGTCGAATTTCTGACGCGCAGCCTGCTTCGACAAAATGAGCGACTTGTCATCGAAACCGTGCGGGACATGCACCATCCGCGATCGGTAGGCCTGCGGATAACGCGCGTACTCGCGCTCCATGTCCTTCGAGTTCAGCGTGATGCGGTCGTAGAACCCGACGCTGCCCATGACGATGTCGGCCGTGCGAACCGGCTGGCTCATCGACAGCGAGGACGAGACCTGGTTGGCGACAACGGGCGCACGGCTGACGAGGCGAGATACGCCCGCACCGATCACGTTGCCGAAATGCTGGAAGGTGAGAACCGCGTCGGGCTTGGTCGTCCTGATATGACCACCGAGTGCCCTCAGCATCCGCAGCAGTGCCACCGGATTCCCGGGCCGGCTCGGGGAGCAATAGAATGTCTCCGGCGGCTCGTCGAACGAGTCCGATTTGCGGAAGAAGAACAGGTTGGAGACGCGATGGCCGCGCGCCGAGAGGCCGGCGCCAAGCAGCCGCGAGATCTCCTGCGCTCCCGCATTCTCGGCCTGGGTCTGGACAAGAAGTACGTGCAGCTTTCGCTCGCCGCTATTCAGCCCCGCGAGCGTCGTGGTCGTCTCGTCCTTGTTCGGCTGGTAATGGAGCACGAATCCCGACCCGCAAAAGAAACGAAATCTTCACCTTCTTAACCCCGTACCTATCATGCAGGCTCGGTGCGGACACCGACTAGCAGCAAACGGAGTTAATACGGAACCCGCCGATTGGCCTTGTTTTCGTGGAAATCCCGCTCGGCCGGTCTGCGTTCCTGCGTGCGCGATTAACCAATCGGCAGCGCGAGTCGGCAGCGAAAAGCGTGCAAGTGATGCCTATTCAGCGGGGTCCGCGCCGCGGGCAGGGAAGGCGCCGCGCTTCCATGCGGAGAGGCGCAGCAGCACGAGAACAGACGGATCGACTCCGGCTCGCTGCCGGCAGAGAACATTGAGGACGATGGTCGTCAGCGCCAGCGAGACGGTCGCCGCGATCGCCGCGCCGAGCACGCCGAGCCACGGAATCAGCACGAGGAATCCGAGCAGCCGTAGCGCGACGTTGGCGGCGACGACGGGGACGTAGATGCGCTCGTGGCCGGTCAGTTGCAGGATCGCAGCCGATGGACCACCCGCGGCTTGAATGGCTGTGCCGATCGCGAGCACGATCAATACCGAGTGCTGCTCGGTGAAATGCGGTCCGAACAGGCTCAGCAGTGACGGGCCACCGATGCAGATCAAGGCGAGCCCGGCGATCACGCAGAGTCCGGTCACTTCTGCCATGAGCTGCAATGTCCGCTCGAACTCCCGGTGGTTCTTGGCGAAATACAGCGACGGAAGCCGGCGTGCGCCGAACGTATAGAGCGCGGCAGAGAGCATCGCAAAGATGTTGGCGAGGCGGGATGCGGCGAAGTAAACACCTGCGGTGGTCGGATCCAGCATCCAGTAAACCAGGATGACGTCGAAATACTGGTTGGCGACTTCGAGGATCGAGGCGAGCCAGAAATGCAGGGCGCTTGATCGCCAGCGCGACGGCTCGGCGCTCGTCGCTGTCGTGCGCAGATCCGGCAGCGCGCGAGCGATCGCAACGATCTGCGCGATCAGTCCCGCGGACATCGCAACCGTCATTGCGGCGATCAGCTCGACAGGATCGAGCTGCCGGTGACCCAACAGCAATGCAAGCAGGAACAGAACGACGAAGACCCGCCAGAAGAACTCGCGGTTGCCTTCGCCCATGAGAATGCTGACCAACGAGCGTGCGATCTGGCTGCCGAACATCAGGCCGGCGCTCACGGCGATGTAGGCCGAGACGGTGATGATCAGCAGCCAGCCATCGCCGCGGATATGCGCGGCCAATGCGACAGCGGCGATCGCGATCAACATCGCGACGGCGGAAATCCTGAAGCTCGAGAGCAGGAGGCCCTTGCTGAGATCGGGCCTCTCGTTCACCTGATACTCGTTCAGAAAGCGCACCAGCAGCGCTTCCTGGCCGACCAGTCCCACCACGGCTGCGATCTGCGCGACCGAAAGCCAGGTCGCGAAGATGCCGAATCCGTCGGGCGTCATCGTTCGCGCCGCCAGCGAGAACAACGCGAACGCAAGCGCGCCGCTACCAACCTTCAGCAGGATGGTGCCGACAACGCCGCGCGTGACGTCACGCCGCAGAAACTGAACAATGGAATCGATCATCGAAGCTTACGGGACGTCCCCCGGCGATACGCGTTGCAAGTACTGAGAAAGCCTAGCATGGCGGAAATCGGCGAGTGTTAATGCGTACCCTCCAGGTACCGATTGTCGCGATCGACGAAGGTCGTACGTTGCTGCGTCACGATGGAACAGCTGCGTCCCGGGTGTCCCGGATTGGACAAGCTCCGGCTCGATCGGGCTGCGGCGGCGAAGCCAGCTGGCTTACGGCTGTCCGCGCGCCTGGGCGGCCTTCAGGGACGAATTCGAACTGTTGGCTCCGCGACAGAACGGCATTTCAACCGCTTTGCGAGCAAGGCGTGTGCCGCGGCTGAGTGGCGCCTTTGCCCATTAACCTCAACCGCCGGAAATGATCGCGTTCGGTCCTGCGATGCGACATCAGGTGAGAGAATTGCACGTGGAACCACCGTTAACCGTGGAGCCTTAAACCATGACAACGGATTGCGCCGAGACCGACACGGTTACGGCTGACATTGCGATCGTTGGCGGCGGTCTTGCAGGATCGCTTGCGGCCGCTGTGCTGGCGCGGGCAGGGCATCGCGTGGCACTCGTCGAGAAGCGTGCTGTGCATCCGGATGAATTCCGCGTCGAGAAGCTCGGCGGTCAGCAGCTGGAGATGCTCCGCAAGCTCGGCTTCTTCCACGCACTCGAGAACGTCGCCTGCCGCTATGATCGCGTGCTCAACATCCGCGAAGGCAAATTGGTCGATGTCAGCGTCGGCCAGGCTTACGGGTTTTCCTATGCAACTCTCGTCGCGATGGCGCGGGGCCAGCTGCCCGATCCCTCCAGTTTGATCGTCGACGAGGTCACCGCGATCCATCCAGGCGATGACCTCCAGCATATCGATCTCGCCTCCGGACGGCGTATCAAGGCGCGCCTTGTTGTGCTCGCAACCGGCATGGCGACCGCTCTCGGCTACAAGCTCGGCATCAAGCGCAGCGTGATCGCCGAACGTCATTCGGTCTCGTTCGGCTTCACGATCGCCCGCGGGGACGGTACGCCGTTCGATTTCGAGGCGCTGACCTGTTACGGCGAGCGTACCACCGACGGTATCGACTATCTCAGCCTTTTTCCGGCGTCCGCCGGCATGCGCGCTAATCTTTTCATGTTCCGCGATCCGACCGATCCGATCATGCGCGAGATCCGCCGCGAGCCCGAGGTGACGCTGTTGCGGCTGCTGCCCGGGTTGCGACCTTATCTCGGCGACTTCCACGTCACCGACAAGGTCCAGAACTGGGTGATGGACCTGACCGTCGTGGAGGGACATCTGCAACCCGGCATCGTCCTGATCGGCGATGCATTCCAGACCAACTGTCCCGCGGCCGGCACCGGCGTCGCGCGCCTGCTCGTGGACGTCGATCGTCTCTGCACCGAATATGCGCCGCGCTGGGTTGCCACCCCCGGCATGGGGACCGAGAAGATCGCGCAGTTCTATTCCGATCCGGACAAGCTCGCGGCAGACCAGCGCTCGTTGAAGATGGCGCGCTTCCGCCAGGCCCTGACGTCGCGCAGCGATATCAGCTGGGATGTGCGGCGGCGCTTGCACTTCCTGCGGCGCAGTCTCACGCACCGCGTCGATCAGGTGAATCCGGGCTGGATCGGGCGCATCCGCGGCGCGTTGCGCGCCTGAGGGCCTGCCGCTCGGCCCGCGCGCCGATCAGCGCGTGGCCGTCGGGGTACGCGCGGGCAGCAATCTGAAATCCGCGAGCCGCTTGGCCGCGAGCTTCAGCCAGGGTGCCTGCCTCAGCGCGAACAGGCTGAGCGCACCCATGGTGCTTCCGGCCTGCGTCACCATCCACATCGGCGAAGGCTGGCCGCCGAACAGCTTCTTGTAGGGCTCGTCACCGATCGTGAAGTCCAGCATCTGGTCGCCGCGCTCGATGCAGTCCCGCGCGACCTGCTCGAACATCAGCGAGCCCAGCGACTGGCTCTTGTAGCCCGCAATATCGAAGGCGCTCATGATGATGAGGAAGCTGCCGCGGTGGCACAGGCCCAGCACGGCCGCGATCACGTTGCCGTCCATCTTCATGGCGTAGAGACGGACGAACGAGCCGAGGCCACGCGCCGCGATACCGGAATAGAAGTCGTAATATTCGGGACGCTGCAGCAGGTCGCCGTCCCCGTGGGCATGGAAACGCGGGCCGCGATATTGCCTCATTGCGTCCATCGCCTCCTCGATCGAGGCGACGTCGTCGCAGGCATAAAAGCTGAGCGCTCCCTTTTTCTGGAGCTGACGGGATTTCTTGGCGAGCTCCTTCTGATAGGAGCGGTCCATCGCGCTGGCGCGCCATTGCTCGAACGGAGCGACGAGAACGGTCGCGTAGGCGTTCGTTTCCATCGAGACGCGGCGCGGCGCGCCCAGCAGGCTTTCGACCGGGAGCCGCCCGTCGGGCAGTTTCGTCATGCGGAGCAGATCGAACGGACGGACGATGCGGCGGATCTCCGCGCAGGCAGCTTCGTCCTCAAGCAGGCTTGCAAACACCTCCGGGCTGCAGACCGGCGCAAGATAGTCGGAGACGCGAAGATCGGCGAATTCGATGGTGCGGATCGGACCGCGCCGGATCCGGAGCAGCGGCAGCACCATCGCCAGCGATCCGGTTGCGCGATGGCGGACCACGACGACCATCGGCGTCGCCCCCGCATGCGAGGCAAGCCGGGCGTAGAGGCTGTCGAGCCAGAGCGGATGCTGAAATGCGGTCGCGGCAGAGCTGTCGAACAGCGCCGCGTAGTCCGCAGACAGGAAATCGAACGCCTGCTCGATGGTGATATCGAATGTCTTGCTAGGCTTATTCATGCGTAACCGGGGAAACCAGAAAAATCCGGAAAAATCGATTGAGCCGGATCCCGCGCCCTTATAGCAGGGGTGCGACCGCCGAGACACCGGCGGGTTGCGAATTGCATTAACGCGAATGAAGCAGAATTGTATCGTTACCGAATAGTTAAGATCGAGAAAGGCTTGGCTTACAGCCCGGCAGACACGCCGAGACGGCCGATGCCGGGCAGCTTGAGCGCCGGCCGGCGGATGTCGATCCCAAGCACGGCACCGAGCAGATTGACCTCGATGCCTTCGACCCAGCCGACCGTCATACCGAGGTAGCCGGAGAGCGACGCATAGAGGCCCGTGCCCGATGGCGTGATGCCGGCCCAGCGTCCGCTATAGGGATAATCCTTGCCGACCGCGGTCGGCGGCAGCACCACATGCAGTTCGGGAACGGCATCCAGCGCCGCCTGCACGAAGGTGTTGGAGTTCGGTCCCGGCCAGGCGCTGTAATCGCCATAGGCGCGGAACTTGTAGGTCTCGATAACGTGGAGGATCCTGGGGATCAGATCTTCCGCCCGCGCACCATCGACCGCGACAACGGTTTCCGGTATCGCCCCGAACCAGCGGCCATCAGGCGCAAAGCCGTTGCTGCGGATCGGATCGCCCCACGCGGTGTAGTCGTAGCGGCTGTAGCTGCTCGCGCCCTTTTCCTTGACGACGATCCAGGTGTGGACGGCAAAGATGCTGCGCCAACGTACGGTGCGCGCGGCAAACACCCGGACCACCGCTTCCGGATTGGCGGAGGCGGGCGGCAGCAGGCCGGCGCTGGAGCGATCCGCCGTCTGCCAATTGCCGCGGCCGTCGCCGAACAGATAATAGCGACCGGCCGACAACCCGATCGGCACGAGGAACAGCAGCAGGGCGAGAATCAAGAATTTCCTCAAGGGCGAATGCGGTCAGCCGGGGCGACGCCATGAATATAGTTCGCTTCCTAGGCCGCGCCAGCGCACTTCCGCCCTTGTATTCGTCAGGCGTCCCCCCATGTTCCATTTCATGATGAAGCTGTCCCTCATCGAAGACCAGGCCATCCAGGCGCGAATCGCGTTCATCGCGGGCGCCGAGACGTTCGATCGCATCTTCGCCGGTATCCGATTCGACGAGATCGACGGCAATCTGCTGTTCGCGATCGCCAGGGACGAAGACTGCGCGGCGGAAATCGAGGACGAATTCTCGCATCAGCTCGCAGTGGTTGCCACACAAGTTCTCGGGCAGAGCGTGGACGTCGTCGTGGTGCTACCGAAGGTCCTTCAATAGGCCATATTTTTGCGTGCAGGCCTGTGATTCAAGGCTGCATCGGTGCTTTCCAACGCAATCGCGAAACTGTAATGACGTCATCGGGCGCTTACGCCCGTGATGCGTCGCCGACCGAGCTCCAAGCCAGGGCTCGCCGACGCATGCCTCTATTTCTGAAACGAAACTGGATACACATTGGCGTCCACCAAGAAAGCCCGGGCCGCGACCGCCGCGACGAGGACGAAGGCCAAAAGCTCGAAAAACAAGAGTTCGAAGACCAAAGTCTCCAAGAGCAAGAGCTCCAGGAGCAAGGGTCCTGAGAACAAGGGTTCAAAGAGGGCAGCGGGCAAAGGCTCGAAGGACAAGAGCTCGTCGCGTTCCCCGGTCTCGTCCTCATCGCCGCTCGGCATGCTGGCGCTTCATCTGCGCGAGCAGTGGGAGACGTCCGGCCGCGATGGTCTCGTGTTCCTTTGCGACGACGAGAACAGGGCGGAGCGGCTTGGTGGCGTGATTCATGCGCTCGATCCGTCGGTCGACGTGCTGGTATTCCCGCGCCTGAACAATCTGCCCTTTGACGGCCTGGAGCCGTCGCGCGAAATCGCGGGACGGCGCAGCTCCGTGCTGAGACGCCTTGCGCGGGCGAAGAAGCCGGTCTTCCTCGTCTCGACCGCAGAAGCCATCATGGAACGGTTGCCGCTACCGGCCAGCTGGTCGAAGACCAGCCTCAGCCTGAAGGTGGGCGGCGCTTTTTCGGAAGCCGAACTGGAGAAACGCCTTGAAGCGCTCGGCTACGATTTGGACGAAGAAGCGGAATATCCCGGCGGCGTGCTGTTCCACGGCAAGACATTCGAGGTGTTTCCCGGCGGCGCACTCGGTCCATTCAGGATTGAGCACTCCGACGGCGTCATCCGCAAGATCGTTGCCGTCGACCCGATCGAGCACGAAGTCGTGTTCGAGACCAGGGAGTTGCTGATTGATCCGATGTCCGAGCAGATTGCGCTCGGCGGCAAGCGCGGGCAGCGGGCGACGCTGCCGGACTATTGCGCGCGGGCACGATGGATCGTGGACGCCGGTGTGATCGGCCATGCCGACAGCTGGATGGGCACGATCGAGGAGGCGGCCGGCCGCAGGGATGTAGAGCGCGAATATCTCGGCCGCGACGAGTGGAAGAGGCTGAAGAAGCGCATGACCGTGCTGCCGCAGAAGTCGGCTTTCACGCCGACGCCTGATTTTTCCAAGGCCACGTCGCCGAGGAAGATCCTGCGCGGCTTCATCGCCGACATGCAGGGGGCCGGCTCGCAACTGATGTTCGTCGCGGCAATCGAGGACGATCTGCGCGCGATGGAACGCATGAGCGGCATCAAGGCGGAGCGCTGCGCGGATTGGAACGAGGCGACGAAGCGCGACGAGAGCGACACGGCGCTGCTGGCGGATTTCGATGCCGGCTTCGTCGGCTCAGGGCGCAAGCCTCTGGTTGTCATCACCGCCGCCGACGTGCTCGGCAGCAGGGCCCATCATCCGCAGCCGATGGCGCGGACGTGGACCGCTGCGTTCGATCACCCCGACGTGCCCGAGCGCGGCGCAGCTGTGGTCCATCTGCAGCGTGGGCTTGCTCTGCTCGACGGCTTGCAGACCTTCGCGATGGGCAAGGGGGCGCGCCGCGAGATGGTGCGGCTTGCCTTCGCCGGCGATAACGCCGTTCTGGTGCCGCCGGCAGATCTCGCTTTGATCTGGCCGTATGCGGCCGAGCCCGGCAAGCTCGCGCGCGACAAGGCTGACGGCAGCACGTGGTGGGCGCGGCGCACCGCGGCCGAGGCGGAAATTCAAACCGCCGCCAAGGCGCTTGCAAAGCACATCAGCCAGCGCCACCGCCGTCGCGCGCCCAAGCTGGTGGCGCCGGGGCCGATGTATGAGAGGTTCGTCGCGCGTTTTCCGTATTTCACGACGGTCGATCAGGCCAAGGCCATCCAGGAGGTGCTCGACGATCTCGCGGCAGGTCACCCCATGGACCGGGTGGTGTGCGGCGACGTCGGGTTCGGCAAGACCGAGGTGGCGCTACGCGCAGCCGCGGCCGTGGCGCTGTCGGGAAAGCAGGTCGCGATCGCTGTGCCGACCACGGTGCTGGCGCGGCAGCATGTCGAAACCTTCCGCAAGCGCTTCGCGCCGCTCGGTATCGAAGTCGGCAGTCTGTCGCGCGCGACCTCCGGCCCGGAGACGCGAGAGACCAAAGAGGGATTGCGCAGCGGCCGCATGAAAGTCGTGGTCGGCACGCAGGCGCTGTCTGCGAAGGATGTGAAATTCGCCGACCTCGGCCTCGTCATTATCGACGAAGAACAGCATTTTGGCGCAGCCGAGAAGGCCAAGCTATCTGGGTTGGCCAAGAACGCCCATGTGCTCTGGATGAGCGCGACACCGATCCCGCGCACGCTCGCGACGGGTCTTGCCGGCTTCCGCGATCTCAGTGTGATCGCTACACCGCCGGTTCACCGGCTTCCGATCGTGACCAAGATCGCGCCGCTGTCGGATGCGGCCATTGCCGGTGCGCTGCTGCGCGAGCGGCGGCGGCATGGGCAGAGCTTTCTGATCTGCCCGCGTATCCAGGACCTGGAGCCGATGCTGGCGCGCATCCAGGCGCTGGCGCCGGACCTGCGCATCGTCTGCCTTCACGGCAAGATGCCCGTCGACGAACTCGACGACCGCATGATGAGTTTCGTCGATGGTAACGCGGACGTCCTGCTCGCGACCAACATCGTCGAAAGCGGTCTCGACATTCCGCGCGCGAACACCATCGTGGTGTGCTGGCCCGAAAAGTTCGGTCTCGCGCAGCTGCACCAGCTCAGAGGCCGCGTCGGACGCGGTGGTACGCGCGCCTTCGCCTATCTGCTGACGGAGTCCGCGTCCGAGCAATCTGAGAAGCGTCTGGCCGTGCTCGAGGAGTTCAGCAAGCCCGGCGCCGGCTTCGCCATCAGCGAGCGCGATCTCGATCTCCGGGGCGCGGGCGATCTGTTCTCGGAGCAGCAGTCCGGCCACGTTCAGGTGTTCGGGCCGGTGCTCTACAGCCATTTGCTGAAACTGGCCTCGGAAAGGATCAACGATTCCGGCGCCTTCCTGTGGGTGCCCGACCTGAATCTGCCTGTCGGCGACATGCTGCCCGAAGGCTACGTGCAGTCGGACGCCGTGCGGCTCGAAATTTACGGCCGCGCTGCCAGGTGTCGCAGCGACGACGATCTGGAAGATCTGGAGGAGGAGACCTCGCGCCGCTTCGGCAAGCTGCCGCCGGAGGCACGCGATTTCTTCGCCGCCGCGAGGCTTCGGATTGAATGCAAGCGGCGCGGCATCGTCAGGCTCGATGTCGGCCCCGAGGCCGTCGCCGCGACATTCCTTCCGGGCCGGCTGCGAAAGACCAAGGCGAAGGCGCTCCAGCGCGACGGCGATCGGGTCGTTCATGCCAAGAACGGGCACGAGGATCCATTTGACCGGGTAGAAGAGCTGTTCGCGCTTCTCGACGACTGAATGTTCAAAGCCGCGCCGCGGCAGGCCTTCATCGCGCCAAGGCGGCGTCGCCTGCGGTATGAATGCGGTCGCTGTACTTGCCGGCCATTGGTGCAAAAAGCCCCGGCAGCGGACCGTCCGTAAAGAGATGATGGCAATCGTCGAGATGGCCGCCACGCACGGTCGCGTTGCGTCCGAACTTGGTCCTGTCGGCAACGAGCACCGCCGCGCGCGAATTGGCGACGATGGATTGGCGCGCCTGGACCTCGCCGGCGTGAAAATCCAGCAGCGAGCCATCCTGGTCGACGCCGCCGACGCCGAAGATGCCGTAGTCGGCCCGGAAGCCCGCGAAGAAGTTTGCGGCGGCCTCGCCGACGATGTCGCGGTCGAGCGGGCGTAGCGTGCCGCCAGCAATCGATATCTCCACGTCGGGATTTTGTGCGAACGCGGCGGCCACATTCAGATTGTTGGTGATGACGCGCAGATCCTGACGATGGGACAGTGCCCGGGCGACATATTCGGGCGTGGTGCCGAGACCGATCATCAGCGACGCGCCGTCCGGAATGAACTTCGCGGTCGCAAGCGCGATGCGCTGCTTGGCGTCGGCGTTGAGGCCTTGTCTGCTGCCATAAGCTAGATTCTGGTTTTGCACGGGCAGGCCGACGCCACCGTGGATTCGCCGCAGCAAGCCCTGGTCGCAGAGCGCGTTTACGAGGCGGCGAATGGTCTGTTGCGTGACGTCGAAGCGCGTCGCGAGGTGCTCGATCGAAGCGAAGCTTTCACTTCGCACAATCTCGAGAATGTGGGCCTGACGTTCGGTGGGGGTGCTGAGCATGGGCTCTCCGTACCACCTAAAGTATCATTCGAACATCCGTGGCGCAAATTTCTATTTCATATGCTGTCATACTATGTTCATATGAAAATAATAACCGCTACGCCGATGAACGTTGCGTAGCCATGGGAGAAACGCGATGAATCGGCCTGCGTGTCGTGACCGGTCTTGCGCTGCTTGGCGCGAGCAGGACGCAATGCGCTTGCGCGGCGACGCCTTGCACCGTTCTCCGCAATCGAAGGCGAACCGGTCATGTCAGCGATCACGCTGAGCAACGTCTCCAAATTCTGGGGCGCGATGCGCGCTGTCGATGACGTCAGCCTGACAGCGGACGAAGGGTCGTTGCTCGTGCTCCTCGGGCCGTCCGGATGCGGCAAGTCCACCACGCTGCGCCTGATCGCGGGGCTCGAAGAGGCCGATGCCGGCACGATCCGCATCGGCGGCGTCGACGTTACGCATCTCACGCCGGCACAGCGGAAGATCTCAATGGTTTTCCAGTCCTACGCGTTGTTTCCCCATTTGAGCGTCGCCGAGAACATCGTCTTTGGCCTCCGCGTGCGGCGCGTGTCGCGTGCCGAGCGGGACGAGCGGCTCAAGCGCGTCGCCGACATCGTCGGCCTCAGCCATCTGCTCGAACGCAAGCCGTCGCAATTGTCCGGCGGCCAGCGTCAGCGCGTGGCGCTGGGGCGGGCGATCATCGCGGAAGCGCGGGTCTGCCTCATGGACGAGCCGTTGTCGAATCTTGATGCCAAGTTGCGTCACGAAATGCGGACCGAGATCCGCGCGCTGCAGCAGCGTCTCGGCATGACGATGGTCTACGTGACTCATGACCAGACCGAAGCCATGACCATGGCCGACCGCGTCGTGCTGATGCGCGACGGCCGCATCGAGCAGAACGGTTCGCCTGAACAACTCTACAATCGTCCCGCAACCGCTTTCACGGCGCGCTTCGTCGGTACCCCGCCGATGAACCTCGTACGCCGGGGTGACAGGCTCATCGGTGTACGGCCGGAACATATCTGCATCGCCGCTGGCGGCGATCATGTCGTACGCGTCAAGGCCGTGGAGCATCTCGGCGCCGACAGCATCGTGCTTTGCGAGATTGATGGCCAGCCGATCTCGGTGCGGCTCGACGGATTCAGCAAGGTTCAGCCGGGTGAGGACATCAGGATCTCCTGGGACGGCGCGCAAGAACACAGTTTCGATCCAAAATCGGAAGTCAGGCTGAATAGCAGCGAGAGAGAGGATCGGCTGGCCGCGTCAACTCCCTCAGAGTGACGTCGTCGGATCGGTCGGACAGGATAACGAAGGAGATCTAGAATGCTTGCTCGACGAACGATATTGATGGCGTCGGTCTTCACTGCGCTGACCCTGGGCGCCGCCCGCCCGGCGGCCGCGGTCGATCTGACGATGTACTATCCGGTCGCGGTCGGCGGCCCCGTCACCAAGATCGTCGATGACATGGTTGCCCGCTTCGAAAAAGAGAATGCGGACATCAAGATCACCGCGGTCTACGCCGGCAACTACACGGACACGATGACCAAGGCGATGACGGCCATGAAGGGCGGCCAGCCGCCGCAGCTGTCGGTGCTGCTCTCCACCGACGTGTTCACGCTGATGGACGAAAACGCCATCGTGCCTTTCGACGGCCTCGTCAGCGACAAGGCGTGGTTCAAGGAATTCTATCCGGCATTCATGGCCAACGGTCAGGTCGACGGCAAGACCTGGAGCATCCCGTTCCAGCGCTCGACCATCGTGCTTTACTGGAACAAGGAGGCCTTCAAGGAGGCCGGCCTTGATCCGGAGAAAGCGCCGGCGTCGTGGGACGAGATGACCGAAATGTCGAAGAAGCTGGTCAAGAAAGACGGCTCAGGCAATACCACGCGCTGGGGCGTCGAGATTCCCACGACCGGCTACGGCTACTGGATGCTGCAGGCGCTAGCGATCGAGAACGGCCAGAAAATGATGAACGAGGCGGGTACCGAGGTCTACCTGACCGCCCCGAAGACGGTCGGTGCGCTCGACTACTGGGTCGATCTGTCCCGCAAGCACAATGTGATGCCGTCCGGCAGCATCGACTGGGCCACGCTGCGCACCGACTTCCTCGAAGGCAAGACCGCCATGATGTGGCACACGACGGGTAACCTCACGGCCGTGAAGGACGCCGCGAAGTTCCCGTTCGGCGTCGCCATGCTTCCGGCCAAGGAGCAGCGCGGATCGCCGACCGGTGGCGGCAGCTTCTACATCTTCAAGAGCGCATCACCAGAGCAGCAGAAGGCGGCCGTCAAATTCATCCAGTGGATGACGGCGCCCGAGCGCGCGGCGGAATGGAGCATGAAGACCGGTTACGTCGCCGTGTCGCCGGCCGCCTACAAGACCAAGGCGATGGAAGAATATGCCAAGGGCTTCCCGCAGGCCACTGTCGCGCGCGACCAGCTCGAGCACGCAGTGCCCGAGCTCTCGGTCCACGAGAACGGCCGCATCTACAAGTTCGTCAACGACGCGGTGCAGGCCGCGGTGACAGGCACGCAGAAGCCGCAGGAGGCGCTGGCAGCCGCGCAAGCGCAGTCCGACCGCGTGCTGCGCGCCTCGAAGTAAGGGAAAGAGCGGGATGGCGGTGCGCCGCCATCCCGCGTCCTCGATGACCGACACCACAGCCACATCGCCGATTGCCGAACACCGCGCCGGATCGCAGGCGTGGTGGAATGCCGTGAACGCGTGGCTGTTGCTGTTGCCGGCGGCAGTCTTGTTGGTCGCGTTCACCCATTACCCGATCCTGGCGACGATCCGGCATTCGCTGTTCATCACCAAGCGCAACGGCACCGAGGTGTTTGTCGGCCTCGACAGCTATCAGGCGATGGCGGTCGATCCGATCTTCTGGAAAGCGCTGGTCAATAATTTCTGGTTCGCGCTCGGTACGATCCCGACCTCGATTGCGCTGGCGCTGATCATGGCGATCTGGGTCAATCGCAACATGCGCGGCCGTGGTTTTCTCCGTCTGGCTTATTTCACGCCAACGGTGCTGCCGATGATCGCCGTCGCCAACATCTGGCTGTTCTTCTACACGCCTGACTATGGCCTGCTCGATCAGTTGCGGGGACTGTTCGGCCTCGGCGGCTGGAACTGGCTCGGCGATCCCTCCACGGTGATGGGCTGTCTGATCGTGATGGTGATCTGGAAGGAGGCCGGATTCTTCATGATCTTCTATCTCGCCGCGCTTCAGCAACTCTCGCCGGATCTCGAGGAAGCCGCGGCAATCGAAGGTGCGAGCCGCTGGTACACGTTCCGCCGGATCACGTTTCCGCTGCTGATGCCGACCACGCTGTTCGTCGCGATCAACGCGGTGATCAACTCGTTCAAACTCGTTGATCACCTCGTGATCATGACCAAGGGCGGCCCGAACAACGCCAGCACGTTGCTGCTCTATTACATCTACGAAGTCGCCTTCACGTTCCAGGATTCGTCCTATGCGGCAACGTTGACGGTCGTACTTCTGCTGTTGCTGAGCGCGGTAGCGCTGGTCAAGTTCGGCTATCTCGATCGCAGGATCCATTATCAATGAGAGGGCGGACGCATCCTGTCGAAGCGATCGCCGCGTGGCTCCTGGCACTTGTCTGGCTCGCGCCGCTGGCCTATGCCTTCTGGAGCGCACTGCATCCGGCCGCCTACGCGACCTCGTTCAGCCTGTCCGCCCCCTGGACCCTCGAGAATTTTGAACGGGCCTGGAGGCAGGCGCCGTTCGCGCGCTATTACCTTAATACGATCGTTCTCGTGACGCTGGTGCTGGTTGGGCAACTCATCCTGTCGACGCTGGCGGCCTACGCATTCGCTCGCTTCAAGTTCAGGGGCAGCGGCATCGCTTTCGCGCTGGTCTTGCTGCAGTTGATGATCATGCCCGACGTGCTGATCGTCGAGAACTATCGCGCCATCGCCAAGCTCGGCCTGCTCGACACGATCCCCGCGATTGCGCTGCCTTATCTCGCCAGCGCGTTCGGCATCTTCCTGTTGCGGCAGACGTTCAAGAGCGTGCCCCAGGAGTTGGTCGAGGCCGCGCGCGTGGAGGGAGCAGGGCCCCTGGGAATCCTTTGGCGGGTTTATGTCCCTCTGGCGCGGCCGACCTACGTCGCGTTCGGTCTCGTTTCGGTCAGCTACCACTGGAACAATTTCCTGTGGCCGCTGATCGTGACCAATTCGGTCGAGGCACGTCCGCTCACCGTCGGCCTCGCGGTGTTCGGCGCGCCGGAGACCGGAGTGGACTGGTCGGTCATCACGGCTGCGACGGTGATGACCATGGGGCCGCTGCTCGTCGCGTTCCTGCTTTTCCAGCGGCAGTTCGTCCAATCCTTCATGCGCGCAGGCATTCGTTGATGCGGCTCCTCACCTGGAACATTCAATGCGGCAAGGGCTGCGACGGCGTGACCGATCTCGCGAGGATCGCCAGGATTGCCAGGGAGACATGCGATGCGGACGTCTTCTGCTTCCAGGAGGTAAGCTCGAACTTCCCGAAGCATGATGGCGGAGGCGATCAGAGCGCGGAACTCGCTGCACTGCTGCCGGGCTATTTTCCGGTCTTCCGGCCAGCGATCGAAACCGTCGACCAGGCAGGCGGGCTTCATCGCTTCGGCAACATGACCCTGTCGCGCCTGCCAATCGTCCAGATCAACAACCACATCCTGCCGTGGCCCGGCGCGGGTGCAGGAAGGAGCATGCGGCGTCACGCGCTGGAGGTGACGGTTCAGGCTCCCTTCAGCGCGGTGCGTATTGTCAACACGCATCTCGAGTATCATTCGGCCGCTCAGCGCGAGGCGCAGATCAGGCGACTGCTGGACTTGCAGCAGGAGGCTTCAACAAGCTCGAAGGCGCCGACCCGACAGCCGGACGAGCCCTATGAGAGCCAGACGGTCGCTGGAGCGAGCCTGCTGTGCGGGGACTTCAACTTCGATGTCAGCGATTCCCAGCATGCGACGATCAATCGCGCGAACCGACCGGGCCTGAACTATCGCGATGCCTGGACCGCGTCGCATGGCGAGCGTGAACGATCACCAACCTGCGGAATCTACGATCACGCTCAATGGACCGAAGGTCCCGATTGCCGCGATTTCATATTCGCGACGGAAGATCTCATAGGCCGCATCCGCCACGTCGAGGTCAACCTGACGACGGATGCTTCCGATCACCAGCCGGTCTTCATCGAACTCGCGGATTGAGAGCGCTTCCGGCGCTCGATGCGGGAAAATCGCCCGGACCCGGCCCGAAACGGGATGGACGGGACGATATATGAAGTGCTAACGGAATCAGCATGTTAGCACATCGATTTTCTGTTGCCCCCATGATGGATTGGACCGACCGGCATTGCCGGGTGTTCCATCGTCATCTGACGCGGCGGGCCCTGCTTTACACGGAGATGCTGACGACGGGCGCCATCATTCACGGCGACCGGGAGCGGCTGCTTGGCTTCGATGCGGTCGAGCATCCCGTGGCGCTTCAGCTCGGCGGGTCGGATCCCGGCGAGCTCGCAAAGGCGGCGCGGATCGGCGAAGAGTTCGGCTACGACGAGATCAACCTCAATGTCGGCTGTCCTTCGGATCGCGTGAAGGACGGCCGCTTCGGCGCGTGCCTGATGGCGGAGCCGGAGCTGGTGGCGCGCTGCGTCGGAGCGATGAAGGGGGTGGTCTCCGTTCCCGTCACGGTCAAATGCCGCATCGGTATCGACGATCAGGATCCGGAAGTCGCGCTCGACACGCTCGCGCACGCGGTGGTCGCCGCGGGCTGTGACGCGCTGATCGTGCATGCGCGAAAAGCCTGGCTCAACGGCCTCTCGCCGAAGGAGAACCGTGACATCCCACCGCTCGACTACGGCCGCGTCTATCGCCTCAAGCGCGCGATGTCCGACGTGCCTGTCATCATCAACGGCGGCATCAAGAGCATCGACGAGGCGAAGGCTCATCTCGCGCATGTCGACGGTGTGATGCTCGGCCGCGCCGCCTATCAGGAGCCGTGGCGGCTGCTCTCGGTCGATCAGGACATCTTCGGCGAGACCGCGCCGCATGCGACCATGCAGGAGGCGTTCGAGGCGATGGCGTCTTATATCGAGCAGCAGCTCGCGCGCGGCGTGCGATTGCATTCAATCACGCGGCATTTCGTCGGTGCATTCCACGCCGTCCCAGGCGCACGCGCCTTCCGCCGGCATCTGGCGGAGCAGGGCGTCAAGCCGGGTGCCGGCCTCGACGTGCTGCGCGATGCGATCGCGCGCGTCGGTGCGCCTGCACCGACGCAAGCGGAAGAGGCTGCGTAGAGCAATCCCGGAAGCTCATCAAAACTTGAGTCACTCATCGCGTCTGAAGATCGTTGTCGATATTCTCGTCACTTGATGCCAAGTGCGCGCGATCGAAGCAAATAAAGCGCGAACCGATCGCAGCAGCGGCCTTGCTGATCTTCCGGCGCGATATAAAAAGCGTGCGAAGGCCGTTTCCCCTTCCAACGAGCGCGGAAAGATTTCGGGATAATCCCGCTTTGCCAACTGGATCAGTTCGTCGACACTGCGAGGGTCGGAAACGAAGGGAGGCATCTGGCGCTGCGTACCGTCCGTTCCAAACGCCACACGCTTCCAATAGATTCGCGAGAAATCCGCGCTCGAAGCTTCGGGAAGGCGTCCGTTGACGACTTCCACGAAGTTCAGAAACGTCGCATCAAGGCCGTCGGCCAATTTCTCGACCGACCCCATGACGATACCTGTATCCAGCGATGTCGTACCAATGCCACCGTCGGCCAATGCGGCGTTTCGATCGGCTTCGGCAAGCGCCTTGGGCACGCGCGCGAAGGCCTTGATGGCCGGGGCCGGTCGCCACGTCCAACACGCCGATCGTTCGGATTGTGGTGAGATCATAATGATGGGACTGAGCAGGATTGTGCCCGAGACGAGCTTGGTCGGAGGAGAGAACTCAAATCCGAGATTGCTCAATCCAGTCGCGGTCGGAGCCGCAAGAGCTACCGATGGACGCCAGTACGCGATCGCCAGAATGCGCGACCATTGGCAGATCGACAGATTGCCGCCACGCCAGTGCAGCAAGGGCAAGCCGCCGTATCTTGCGGTGTAGATCAGATCGAGGGCCGATACGGCCGGCGGCCTCGATGTTGCAGTGGCGTTCCGTACGGCGGCGCCGGCCGGTGGCCACGACCATTGCGACCAGTATGCATCCTCGATGAGTTCCCAAGCCTGACTGTACGGCCGATAGCGCTGGTGCGGATAAGAATCGACCTTCTGTGCCCAAGTCTTCACCCATTCATAAAACTTGGCTGGGTCGTCTGCGAACTCTGGTGGTGGGCCCGTGTACTGAATGAGGTTCCGCCCGCTCTGCAGGTTCGATTCCAGGCCCACACGCTCGGGAAGCTCGCCCAAGGCGTCGATGAGCTGCGCAAGGATTGCGCTCGGTTCCATGTTCGAGTCGAACTCGAAGACGGCGGCGACCGACTTCAAGCCACATAACAGTCGGGCTTGCGGGGACGCAGCGTCGGAGCCGGATCCTGCGAGGCTGGCGACCCAAGCGCCTGCCGAGAATACAGGTATCCATTTCTGCATGGCCTCAAGGTACAGCCGGAGTTGATAGACATAATCCTGCGTTCTTGGATTGATGATCTGGCCATCGACGGGCCGTGTTTCGGTGGGACGCCAGCTTCCCGATTCTCCAGGAGCAAGCTCGTCCTGCGAGCCGAGCCACTGCCGAAGAATTTCGACTGCCTCCGAAATGCTGCTCCAGTAGGGATATTGGGGAAGCAGACGTGCGTTTGCTGCGGTGTTCATGGCCTCATCGAGATCGCCGAACAGAGTCTCGATGGTATCAGTCCAATAGATCAAGGCATGAACCGCTCGGCGCGCATATTCGACGCCCAGCGGTGCAGTGCTGTCGGATCTGACGCCAAAGCGATCGACGTGGAATTCCCAGTAGATCGTCGTGGGATCGATGATTGCTGACGGGTCCGTCACGATGCGGGCTCTCTCGATCGAGAATAGCTGACCAGGGAGCGCGTCTCGATCGCTTCCGCCAAAGCGGTCCAGAGGCGCTTGTCCTTTTCGTCGTCGAGCTGGACGGCGTAATTGATCGTCTCTCGCCGGATCGACAGAGGATTCGCCAGCAACTCGAGATATGCTTCCAGCGCCTTATACAGCACGGTTGCAATGTCCTCGGGAGGGAAATTGTCTTCGCGAACCAGTCGATTGCCCTTTGCCCGAAACCAGAGATACTCTTTCAGACTCTTTCGCGTGAGCTGGAACGGCTGAATTTTACCGGTCGCATCGGTGTCTTCGCCGAGTCCATTTTCATGCTGGTAGCTTGGCCAATACAGCGTGTCGTAGATGTACTGTTGAAATATAGGCACCTCCTGGATCCGTTCTTTCACAGCGTCTCGCCGGATAATCGCTTCGATGCCGAGCTGCATCGTCAATTGCTGGCGACAGATGCTACGCATGAGCGGCGTTGCGGGGTTTCGTTCGATGAAATCCCCCTTTTCGTCGACGAGGCGCTTCAATTCGCGGCTGAAATGAAAAGGCACCATTCGTGCGCGATAGACCAGGATCGTACCCCAGGATAGCAATCCCAATTCGAGGCGAAACCGCTCGGCCTCCGATTTCTGCGGCCAACTTCTGCGATCGACAATTTCCAGAAGATATTTTCGATAGTCCTTCGGCTCGTAGCTGAGGAATATCCGGTGGCTGTAGAATGTCGTGGCGACAGGCGTCGTCATCCGGTGTGACCCCAATCGACGTTGTCAGCAGCGATCAGCTTCTCGTAATAGTCTCGATCCGTCAGAAACAGGAACGCGGCATGATCGGTGACGATATGCTTCGTCAGCTTCAGAAAATCCTCGAGCGCGGCGTTGGCGTCGCGCGTCTTGTCCAGCTCGTCGAGTACGAAGATGGGAGCAAAGCCCGCGTCCTTGACGCGCTTGAGCAAGACGGGCAAATCGCGCTCGAGACGATTGACATCCCACTTGACGTTAACCGTCAGCTCTCGCCTCATTTCGCTTCTCGTTCGGCGTGAACCGAATTCCGCGCTGATCCAACTGCCGAGCCATACGGCCGCGCCGACCAGGAGTCCGGGGATGACGTGCTTCGGCTCATGGCTGACACTGACCAACCCACCCGCCAGGGTCCCCAGAGCAGCGGGGGCCAGCTTCTCGACGCTCGACTTCTTCTTCGGTTCGGCGCTTTCTTTCTTCTCTCCGGCAGTTGCCGGGACGACCATCGCGACTTCCCGGGAGTGTTCGGCTTTCTCCTCCCTGCGAAGCTTTTCTTCAGTCTCTCCCAGAATGACGCGGTAAGCATCAGCGCACGCGGAAAGTGCCACGATCTCCCGGAGACCCTGGTCTTCGGGGTCTCCGGCAATTGGAGGGATGCGGGAGTCGCGCTGGCCGTCAACCTGATCATACGGCCGCAGATAGAACGCTACGCCACCGTGAATGAATCCCGCTCGGTCCCATATTTTGCGGAGGACGTCCGGATCAGGAGCCCGCTCCAGCCGGAGATCGAGGTGAGCACGCAGACTCAGAAGTTCGCGCTGAGCGCGCCGCGCGCTCGGGGCTTCCTCTGCCGCGATCAGCCACGCATCATAGATCGCTGTCGAAAGGCACCGATAGAGGGCCGTGACGAGTTGACGTAAGGCCTTTTCCTTTTCGAGTGGAGCATTTCCCTGTTTAGGAAAGGTTTCGAGAAGGCTGGGAGGATTTGCCTCGGAATCGATGATCGTCGGTCCATGAAGCATCAGGGGTAACGGAATGAGCGTCTTGCTCTCCTGCATCGCCTTCTGGATGACCAGCTTCGTCAGCGTTGTTTTGCCCGCGCCTCTCTGGCCGGAGATCAGCACCGAAAGACCGTTGATCTCGCCGTTGCAGTAGCGCATCAGCTCGTAGCGGATGCGTTCGAAATAGGGGGACGTATAGTGGACGAATTTCAGGTCGGCTTCGTGCTCGTCGGCTGGGGTTCGCATCCGCTGCAGCGCCTGGCGCGAAAGCGGATCCGGCACTTGCAGGAGCGTATATGCGGCTGCATCCGTCATGGGCATGGCTGTAGCAATCGTATGGTTGTGACGCGCTTGTAGGGTTCTGATTTGGATACGCCACCTTCGTTGGCCCATTTGACGCTGTGGACCACTCGCGGCGGCTTTGTATTTTGAATGTATTGCGCGATCGCTTGCGCGCGGTTCTTGGCAAGTTCGACGTTCTGAGCCGCTGTTCCCTGAGGATCGGTCGAGCCGAAAATCGCAAACCTTCCATCGGGAATGTTGGCTTCATCGACGAACCAAGAGAGCTCCTGTTGTGCCCAGTCCGACAGTGTAGGCGAGCCTCGATCGAAGAAGATCGGCCTTACGGCAAGGGTGCGAAAACGACGATGATCGCTATCGCCGGAAGACGACATTTGGTTGGCAGGAGAGGTGGGCTCTTGCTCGGAGCACTGGTCCGGCATGTCGTCGTACGAGTTGTTGAAGATTGAGACATGGAATCCAGGCTTGCCGGGAGGCCTGTTGTCTTGCTTGCTGATTTGTTCAAGAATTTTCTGCGTGTTTTGATCGATGTGCCCGGTCGCCTCGCTGATCGATGCCAGGCTGCGGTCGATGGGCGATTCCGCCTTTGGATTCCACTCCGAGAGTTTCTTCTCAATCGCAGTCAGGGAAGCAAGCTGACGCCCCTGTTCCGTAAGCAGCTGTTTAATGCCTGTCAAATTCGCGTTGGCTTCTTTCAATTGAGCGAGGACAGGGTCGTTCGCCGGCGGCTCTGTAGGAGGAGGCCCGTTGCCAGGAGGCGGCTTCGTATCTGGCCCTTCGGGACCGTCAGGTTTTTTGGGAGTGTCTGGCCCTTTGGCAGTACCCGGATCCTTGGGAGTGCCCGTATCTTTGGGAATGACAGGATCTTTAGGAATGACAGGATCTTTAGGAATGACCGTTGCGATCATTCTGCCTGCGATGGACGTCATGAGTGGGACGACCATCGCGATGCAAAGCCACAACATCAAAATGAATGCTGCTGCGCGAAGCATGCTTTCCAATACGCTGGCACTTTCGACGTCGTCACCGACTCCGAGCCAGGGTACTTCAAAGAGCCGCCGGAGGCCCGTGAGTTCACTGAGCCACCACCAACCGAGGATGACGAGGCCGACTGAACCAAGCGAAGCTGCCCCGACCCTGATCAGTTCAGACGCCGTGCAATTCGTGTCCTCAAATAGACTGACCACGTTGCAGTCGAGATGCCAGACATTCTTCCACAGGGCGATGATCGTCACCAAGAAAGGGATGCCGACGATGATGCCGAATAAAAAGAGCCATCCGCGGCTGCCGCGTCGACGCCGTCTCTGCTTCGACCAACCTGCCATTGGGCCACCAATGAAGGTACTAAAATATGAACTTAAGAGCTAATGATCTTGAATATGCAACGTACGATAGACAAGGCGGCTTGACAATAGCGTCAAGTCGATCGCGACAATGCCTTGCGGTAAACTTTTGAAGATTAATCGACGGCCGTGCGCTGGCGGCGATGGCTGCTCTGCAACTCTGGGTAGCCGGTGAGCATCAGCTTGTCTGCACGGACGCCCCAGCTCTCGAGGCGATCGAGGAAGCTCATACCGAGCAGATTGGTCTTCATCTGTCCGCGCTGCACGACCAGGGCCGGCACCGACTTCTCGACGAGATGGCCGACGGAGAGACGATCGATCGTAAGTCGGGCCGCCTTGGTGTGGCCGCCGGCGGTTTCGAGATCGACGTCATATTCGAGCATCTCGAGCGGCAGTCCGATCGCCTTTGCGGTTTCCCAGGTCAACACCACCGACGTTGCGCCGGTGTCGATCACCATCGGTGCGGTCACGCCGTTGATCTTGGCGCGCAGCGCGAATTCGCCACCCTGGCCGCGCTGGATCTGCACGGCGGGAGCAGGGGTTGCAACCGCCCCGCGGAAGATGTGCGAGACCTTGGTGCTGGCGCGCGCGAGCTGGTCGGGATCGCCATAGGCAACGACGGCACCGGCCGTGCCGGCGAGCATGATGATCACGAGCAGGAAGCGGATCATCGCGCGCCTCCGGGGCCGCGCAGGCAGCTCAGGCGCGCTTCGGCGTCGCCGCGATCGGCTGCAGTCCGGCGTCCGCCATGCGGGTGGCGAGCTGCGCCATGACCGACAGCCGCTCGGCGCTCTCCATCGCGTGCCAGCGCGCGATCTCCGGCAAGGTGCGGCCGCAGCCGAAGCACAGCTTGGTCTTGGGATCGATCATGCAGACGGCGACGCACGGCGTTTCTTTGCTCATGAGGACATAGTGGGGGATGGTCGGGCATTTCTGCAAGCATCTCGTTAAGAGCCCGTGCCCGCGCTCATGATCGGCTTGTGGCGCGGCCGGCGTTTTTCGTCGGGCAGCGCGGAACCTTCGGGCTGGAGCGGCGGGGCATCGTCCGACATCGGTGCCAGCGCGCTCATCACGCGCTCCGGCGGGAAGGTGACGATCACCTCGGTGCCGATGCGCAATTTCGATTTCAGCGTGAATGTGCCGCCATGCAAATCGATCAGGTTCTTGGCGATCGGAAGGCCGAGGCCAGCGCCCTGTTCGGCAGATTTGATCGAATTGGAGCCCTGGCCGAACGAGGCCAGCACGACCGGGATCTCGTCCTCGGGGATGCCGGAACCGGAATCGCGCACCGAGAGATATTGTCCACCCGAAGCGGTCCATCCGGCCTTGAGCCAGATCTCGCCGCCTTGCGGGGTGAACTTGATCGAGTTGGACAGCAGATTGAGCACGACCTGGCGGATCGCGCGCTCGTCGGCCCACAGCCGCGGCATCGCCTGTTCGAACACTTCGTGGATGGTGATGCCGCGGCTCGTGGCACGCAGCTTCATCAGATGATGGCAATCGGCGACGATGCCGACCAGCGACACAGCTTCCTCGTTCAGCTCGTAACGGCCGGCCTCGATCCGCGACAGGTCGAGGATCTCGTTGATGAGGTTGAGCAGGTGGACGCCGGAATTATGGATGTCCGCCGAATACTCTTTGTAGACCGGCACCGCATGCGCGCCAAAGATCTCGCTCTTCATCACCTCGGAGAAGCCGAGGATCGCGTTCAGCGGCGTGCGCAGCTCGTGGCTCATCTGTGCAAGAAAGCGCGATTTGGCGACATTGGCGGATTCGGCGCGGTGGCGCGCTTCATCCGAGATCGCTTTCGCCTGTTCCAGTTCGCCGATCAGTGCGTCCTTCTCGGCGCGCGCTTCGAGCGTGGCGAAGGTCGAGGAATGCAGGCGGTGCGCGAGCAGCACGAAATAGCCCTCGGCCGCAAGCGCGAGCGCGGCCAGGATGTAATTGTCCAGCGCGCCCGTGATCGCAAAGCTCAGCGCCATCGCGACGGCGACCGGGGCAGTGGCGGCGAGTGCCGCGATCGGCAGGTTGGCGGCCAGCATGCTCGACACTGCGATAACCAGCAGCATCAGGAACATCATCAGCGTTTCCGTGACCATGTCGAGCACGGGATGGATCAGGATCGCCATCCAGCACAGGCCATAGAGCAGATCGAGCACGACGAAGCGCGTCCGCCAGCTGCGCGTTGTCGCGGGCGAGGTGGTTTCAGCCAGGAAGCGTTTGCAGCTGCGGATCATCGCGGCGTGGATGCAGATCATGCCGGCGGTCCACGCCGCGGCCGGGATCGGCTGCATCCACAGCCCGAACAGCAGGCCGGTGGCAACCACCAGCAGCATCACGACGTAGGAGGCTGATAGCCGGGTCTGCGCATATTGGCGCAGCATCTCGGCATCGAACGCAGGCCGGGTTCCGCTGGTCGACGTTAACTTATCGCGCGCCTCGCGCACCCGCTGCGACGCAGCCCGTCGGCTGCTCGCCGATGGAGCGCTGACCGGTTCGGCCGGAAGCTGCACGACCTCTGGCTTTTCAGCGGGTTTACTCATCGAACAACAACAATTCCCGCCCGCGCGAGACGGGCCTTCTGCATTCTCTATCTCTGGCAAGAAATCCTTAAGAGGTGACTTAAGGAGCTAAAGAATTACGTTAACCGCGCGTTAATTTTCCGCGCACGAAGGCCGCTCAGTGCGTCGCCGCGTACTGCGCGACATATACGAGCGCGCCCGCCAGATAGCCCGCAAGCGCCGGGCCGCCGATGCGGCGGGCGTACCAGAGGAACTCGATCCGCTCGAGCCCCATGGCGGCAACGCCGGCGGCCGAACCGATGATCAGGATCGACCCTCCGGTCCCAGCGCAATAGGCGATGAACTCCCACAGGAAGCTGTCGGCGGGGTGGTGGCCAAGGTCGTACATGCCCATGGTTGCCGCCACCAGCGGCACGTTGTCGATGACGGCGCTAAGCAGGCCGAGCACGACGACGATGATGTCCTGGCGGCCGATCACAGCCTCCAGCCATCGCGCCAGCATTCTCAGCAGGCCCGCATGTTCGAGGCAGGCGACCGCGAGCAGGATGCCGACGAAGAACACGATCGAGCTCATGTCGATCCGGGTCAGCGCATGCGCCAGCGTCAGCGGGCGGCGGACATGCTCGTCCTTGTCGCGGTGAACGATCTCGCCGACCAGCCAGACGATGCCGAGCCCGAGCAGCACGCCCATGAAGGGCGGCAGGTGCGTGACGGCCTTGAAGGCGGGAACGGCGATCAGCGTGCCGAGTCCGAGATAGAACATCAGATTGCGCTCGAACGAGCCGACGACCTGGACCCCGTGCTCCCGCGGCGGAGGCGCGATGGTTCTGCCGCGCACCAGGAAGCTGATGAAGAAGAGCGGCACCAGCAGGTTGACCAGCGAAGGCAGGAACACTGCGCTCATGATGTTGAGCGGCGTGATCTGGCCGCCGATCCAGAGCATGGTCGTGGTGACGTCACCGATCACGGTCCAGGCGCCGCCGGCGTTGGCGGCGATGACGATGAGGGAGGCGAACAGCAGGCGGTCGTCGCGCCTGGCGATCAGCCGCTGGATCAGCGAGACCATCACGATCGTGGTGGTGAGATTGTCCAGGATCGCGCTGAGAAAGAACGTCACGAACCCGATCAGCCACATCAGGCGGACCTGGCTGGTCGTGCTGATGCGGGAGGTGATGACCTCGAAACCGTCGTGGGCGTCGATCACCTCGACGATGGTCATCGCGCCGATCAGGAAGAATACGATCTGCGCGGTAGAGGCGACGGACTCGTCGAGTTGACGGCCGAGCGCCGCATGATCGCCGGTCGCAATCGCGTAGACCGTCCATAGCACACCCGCGCCAAGCAGCGCGGAGGCGCTCTTGTTGACACCGAGTGGGTGTTCGAGCGCGATCGCCGCATAAGCCAGAACGAAGATGACGGCGATCGCGATCAGCAAGGTGAGGTCAGTCCGTCAGGTTCAGCGGGAGAGACGCGCGAGAAGGCTCGACGTATCCCAGCGCTTGCCGCCCATCTTCTCGACCTCGGAGTAGAACTGGTCGACCAGCGCAGTCACCGGCAAATTGGCGCCGTTGCGGCGGGCTTCGGCCAGCGAGATCGAGAGGTCCTTGCGCATCCATTCGACCGCGAAGCCGAAATCGTACTTGCCGTCGTTCATGGTCTTGTAGCGGTTCTCCATCTGCCACGACTGCGCGGCGCCCTTGGAGATGGTCTCGATCACGGCGGCGACATCGAGGCCGCTCTTCTGGGCGAAGTGGACGCCCTCCGAGAGGCCCTGCACGAGGCCGGCGATGCAGATCTGGTTGACCATCTTGGTCAGCTGGCCGCTGCCGGCGGGCCCGAGCAGCTTGCACATGCGGGCATAGGAGGCAGTGATGATCGGCTCGGCGCCGGAATAGGCGTCCTGCGCGCCGCCGCACATCACGGTCAGCACGCCGTTCTCGGCGCCGGCCTGGCCGCCGGAGACGGGAGCGTCGACGAACTTGAAGCCGGCCTTGGTGGCGGCCGCATCGAGTTCGCGGGCGACTTCGGCGGAGGCGGTGGTGTGGTCGACGAAGGTCGCGCCCTTCTTCATGCCGGCGAAGGCGCCGTCGGCGCCGATCGTCACCGCACGCAGATCGTTGTCGTTACCGACGCAGCACATCACGAAATCCTGGCCTTCGGCCGCGGCTTTCGGGGTCGCCGCGGTCTTGCCGCCGAACTTGTCCGCCCACTCCTTCGCCTTGGCCGCGGTGCGGTTGTAGACGGTGACCTCATGGCCCCCTTTTTTCACGAGGTGTCCGGCCATGGGGAAGCCCATCACGCCGAGACCGAGGAAAGCGACTTTAGCCATGTGTGTGTCCGTAGCTTGAGTTTTACGGTTGCAGCCGGGCGGGGGGCGCCAGCCGGGGTCCTGAGGTTCCGCCCGAGGGCGGGCCGGGCGCACCATAAACCCTTGCGGCCGGAGGGCAACGGCTTCGTTTGGCGGCCTCCTGTGCTAGGATGGCGGACCTCAAGGACTTCAAAACAAGGGAGCGAAAAGCATGGGCGGCGTGAGCGTGGGCGTCCTCGATCATTTCAACATCCGGACCCGGAATCTGGCCGAGACGGTCCGCTTCTACGAGGACGTGCTCGGCCTGGAAAAAGGCGCCCGGCCCAATTTCGCCTTCCCGGGGGCGTGGATGTACAGCGAGGGCAAGCCGGTGGTGCACCTCGTCGATATTTCTCCGACCTCAGAGCCGCAAAAGCCGGATTCCGGCGTGGTCCACCACGTCGCCTTCGTCAGCCGCGGTTTTGACGGCATGAAGCAGCGGCTGACGTCCAAGGGCATGAAATTCGACTCCCGCCAGGTGCCCGGCGGCGACCTCTGGCAGATCTTCGTCCATGACCCCAACGGGGTCATGATCGAGCTGAATTACGAGGCGGCCATGGAGCAGGGGACGGCCCCCGCCGAGACGGCCGGCGATATCGGCAGGCAGTAGCCTTTTGGCCGTTTCCGCTCTAATGGGGCATCCTGAAGCCTTGGGCATGGTCTTGTGGATCATGCTCCGTTTGGGAGATGCGCTTTGAGCGTGACGCAGCAACAGGTTCTCGACAGCCTCGCCAGGATCAAGTCACCCCGCGGGGTCGCGCTCACCAATGCCAATGTGCTGAGCGCGATCAGCGCGGCCGACGGCAAGGTGTTCTTCTCGATCAACGTCGATGCCGCCGAGGCGCGGGCCTGGGAATCCGTCCGGGCCGAGGCCGAGGCCGCGGTGCGCGCCATTCCCGGCGTCACCACCGTGATGGTGGCGCTGACCGCCGAGCGCAAGGCGGGCGCCGCGCCGCCGCCACCCCCGCAGCCGAGCCGTGGCACGCCGGGCGTGCAGCCGGTCCATGCGCACAAGCCGCCGCAGGGCGGTCAATCGCCGATGGCGCGGCAGTCGGAAATTCCGGGCGTTGCCGCCGTGATCGCGGTCGCCTCCGGCAAGGGCGGCGTCGGCAAGTCGACCACCGCGCTCAACCTGGCGCTCGGCCTGCGTGACCTCGGCCTCAAGGTCGGGCTGCTCGATGCCGACATCTACGGCCCCTCGGTGCCGCGTCTGACCGGCCTGCGCGACAAGCCGGAGCTGAACAACGAGCGCAAGATGATTCCGCTCCGGCGCTTCGGCCTCGCCATCATGTCGATCGGCTTCCTGGTGGAGGAGGAGACCGCGATGATCTGGCGCGGTCCCATGGTGATGTCGGCGGTGACGCAGATGCTGCGCGACGTCGAGTGGGGAAGCCTCGACGTGCTCGTGGTCGACATGCCGCCGGGCACCGGCGATGCCCAGCTCACGCTGGCGCAGAACGTGCCGCTGAAGGGCGCCGTCATCGTCTCGACCCCGCAGGACCTGTCCCTGATCGACGCGCGACGGGGGCTTGCGATGTTCAGGAAGGTCAACGTGCCCGTCCTCGGCATCGTCGAGAACATGAGCTATTTCCAGTGCCCGCATTGCGGCACGAAATCCGACATCTTCGGCCATGGCGGCGCACGCCACGAGGCCGAGAAGCTCGCCGT
>Ga0207426_1000587_pt1 | contig 48449 bp, 38 predicted proteins | sample AraplaMF_Cvi_mMS_FD_184265 | JGI IMG/M metagenome (GOLD analysis project Ga0207426, IMG submission 184265) | Arabidopsis root microbial communities from the University of North Carolina, USA - plate scrape MF_Cvi_mMS (SPAdes) (version 2) | ecosystem: Host-associated > Plants > Roots > Endosphere... | reverse complement strand
TTGTATGAACCACTCCATCAGCCTCACCGTGAACGGTGCGCGGCGCGAATTCGTCCTCGACGATCCGCGCGTCACGCTGCTCGATCTCCTGCGTGAGCGCCTCCATCTCACCGGAACCAAGAAGGGCTGCGATCGCGGCCAGTGCGGCGCCTGCACCATTCTGGTCGACGGCAAACGTATCAATTCCTGCCTTGCGCTGGCCGTCAGCCACGATGGCGCCGACATCCTCACCATCGAGGGCGTCGCGCATGGCGACCAGCTTCATCCTGTCCAGGCCGCGTTCATCGCCCATGACGGCTTCCAGTGCGGCTTCTGCACGCCCGGCCAGATCATGAGCGCGATCGGCATGATGAAGGAGGCGCAGGCCGGCAACGATCCCGAGCGCATCCGCGAATGCATGAGCGGCAATCTGTGCCGTTGCGGCGCTTATGCCGGCATCGTCGATGCCGTGCTCGAGGCGCAGGCCGGCATGGACGAAACCAACCAGAGGCGCTCCGCATGAAACAGTTCGATTATGTCAGGCCCGCCACGGTCGCCGAGGCCGTTGCCGCCGCCGCACAGCCGGGCGCGACTTACCTTGCCGCCGGCACCAATCTGCTCGATCTGATGAAGGGCGGTGTCAGCCGGCCGGATCGGCTGGTCGACGTCACTCATCTCGACGGGCTCGACCGGATCGAGCGTCTCGCCGACGGCAGCACACGAATCGGCGCGCTCGTCAGCAACGCTGATCTCGCGCACGATGCGGAGTTCGCAAAGTCGTATCCCTCCGTCGCCGAGGCACTGCTCTCGGGCGCATCGGCGCAGCTGCGCAATGCCGCCACCGTCGGCGGCAATCTGCTGCAACGGACGCGTTGCGCGTATTTCTACGATACCGCGAGCCGCTGCAACAAGCGCGAGGCGGGCAGCGGCTGCGATGCCCGCGAGGGCGAGAACCGCACCCATGCCGTGCTTGGCTGGAGCGAGAGCTGCATCGCGACGCACCCGTCCGATTTCTGCGTGCCGCTCGTCGCGCTCGACGCCGTCGTCGAGATCGAAGGCAGGAAAGGCCGCCGCGAGCTTCCCCTTGACGAGTTGCATCGCTTGCCCGGCAACACGCCGCAGCGTGAGTCCGAACTCGAGCCCGGCGACCTCATCGTCGCGGTGCGTCTGCCGGCCGCGGCGCGCGGCTTCGCCACGCATGCGCGCTATCTCAAGGTCCGCGAGCGCACGTCCTACGCCTTCGCCGCGGTATCGGCCGCGGCCGCGTTGCGGATCGAGAACGGCAAGGTCGCGGAGGCGCGGCTCGCGCTCGGCGGTGTCGCCGCAAAGCCCTGGCGCGCCCGTGCCGCGGAGGATGTGCTCAAGGGCGTTGCGCCCACGGCCGACGCCTTCCAGGAGGCGGCCTGGCGTGCGCTCACCGATGCAAAGCCGTCGGGCGACAACGCCTTCAAGATCGAGCTCGCGCGCCGCATCGTCGTGCGCGCGCTGACGCTTGCCGCTGCCGGTACGCCCGCGCGCATGCCTGCGCTGCCGGCTTCTCCCTTTGCCTCCATGCCTGGAGCCATTCATGTCTGAGCTCAATCTCACCAGCGCGCCCGCGCATCTGCGCCACGGCTCGAATATCGGCCAGCCTCTGACCCGCCGCGACGGCGTCCTCAAGGTCAAGGGGCAGGCGACCTATGCCGCCGACAATCATCCGCCCGGCATGCTGTTCGCGGTGATCGCGGTCGCGACCATCGCGCGTGGCCGGGTCACGTCGCTCGACGTCACGGCGGCAAAACGTCATCCCGGCGTCGTCGATGTCATGACCCCGGATCACAAGCCCGAGCTCGCGATCGATCCGGAGATCAAGACCAATCCGTTCGTGTTCCGGATGGAGGTGTTGCAGAGCAGTGAGGTCCGCTACGCCAACCAGCCGATCGCGGTCGTGATCGCCGAAACGCTGGAGGCGGCGACCGAAGGCGCGGTGCTGCTGGCGCCGCGTTACGAGGCGCTGCCTGCGCTGGTCGGCCTCGATGCTGGCGAGAGCTATGTGCCGCCGGTCGTCGGCGTCGGCAACCCCACGGAAAATCACCGAGGCGACGTCGAGGCCGGACTTGCTGCGGCCGACAAGCAGATCGACGCGATCTACGAGACGCCGCCGCAATATCACAATGCGATGGAGCCGCACGCCATCGTGGCGCACTGGAACGGTGACAATCTCCAGATCGACATGCCGACCCAGGGCCTGATGCTGTCGCTGGCGCGCGTCGCCGAGTTGTTCGGCGTCGCCCACGACAAGATCCACATCCGCAGCCCGTTCCTCGGTGGCGGCTTCGGCTCGAAAGGACTGATGGCCGGTCCGCCGGTCCTCGGCATCATGGCGGCAAAGCTGGTCGGCAAGCCGGTCAAGCTCGTGCTGCGTCGCGAGCAGATGTACGGCCCGGTCGGCCATCGCGCGCCGACCCGTCAGCGCTTGCGGATCGGCACCGACGGCGAGGGGCGCCTGACTGCGCTCGACCATCATGCCCGGACCGTTTCGAGCACGTTCGACGATTTCTACGAGCCGGCGGCCGACGCCTCGCACACGCTCTACGCCAGCCCCTCGATCCGCACCTCGCATGATGCCGTCCGCGTCAACACCGGCACGCCGCTGTTCATGCGCGCGCCGGGCGAGGCAACCGGCTCGATCGCGCTCGAAAGCGCGATCGACGAGATGGCCTGGGCGTGCGGCATCGATCCGCTGGCGTTCCGCCTGAAGAACTATGCCGAGGTCGAGCCGATCACGGGCAAGCCGTTCTCCTCGAAGGCGCTGCGCGCCTGCTACGAGCAGGGCGCGGCACGCTTCGGCTGGTCGAAGCGCTCGCTTCAGCCGCGGCAGACGCGGGACGATGCCGGCCTGCTGGTCGGCTGGGGCATGGGCACCGCGACTTTCCCGGCGCTGATGTTCCAGGCCGAGGCGCGTGCGGTGCTTCGCCGCGACGGCTCCGGTGCGATGGAGATCGGCGCGCACGACATGGGGCAGGGCGCCTGGACCGCGCTGGCCCAGATCGCCGCCGACGAACTCGGCCTCGACATCGATCGTGTCGAGTTCAAGGCCGGTTCATCCGACCTCCCCGATGCCGGCATCGCCGGCGGTTCGGCACATACCGCAACCGCGGGCGCGGCGATCCACAGCGCAGGCGCGGCCGTCATCGCCAAGCTCGCCGATCTCGCCACCAATGACGAACGTTCGCCGCTGTTCGGCGCCGGCAATGCCGGTGTCATCGCGCGCAACGGCCGTCTGGTCCGGCGCGACGACGAGAGCCGCGGCGAGAGCTATGTCGAGATCCTCGCGCGCGCGGGCGTCGCCGAGGTCGAGGCGCGCGGCACCGGTGCGCCGAATCCGGCGGCAATGGAAGAGTATGCCATGCACGCCCACGGCGCGGTGTTTGCGGAGGTGAAGGTCGATCCCGAGCTCGGTCAGGTGCGCGTCACCCGCATGGTCGGCGCCTTCGCCGCAGGGCGGATCGTCAATCCGCATCTGGTGAAGAGCCAGCTGTTCGGCGGCATGATCTGGGGCATGTCCTTCGCGCTGCACGAGGAGGCCATCACCGATCGCCGCAGTGGCCGGATCATGAACGCCAATCTCGGCGAGTACCACATCCCCGTGAATGCCGACGTGCCGCCGCTCGACGTAATCACGGTCGAGGAGCACGATCCGCACGTGAATGCGCTCGGCATCAAGGGCGTCGGCGAGATCGGCATCACCGGCAGCGCCGGCGCTGTCGCGAACGCGGTGTGGCACGCGACGGGCAAGCGTGTGCGCCGCTTCCCGATCAGGATCGAGGAACTGTTGCCGCAACTCTGAGGCGGGTATGGGTGGCGCCGGCTTTCACCGGCGCTACATCCCGTGCAGGTTTTGCTTCGCTTCCGGATTGCCCATGGCCGCGGCCCTCTTGAACAGATCACGCGCATGTCGTGCGTCGCGCTGCACGCCGCGGCCGGCAGAGTACATCGTCCCGAGGCTGTTGATGCTGGGCGGGTCATTGAGCGCGACGCCCTTTTCGAACAGGCGTCGTGCCTCGGCATAGTCGCGGCCCACGCATTTGCCCTTGAGGTAGAGCAGGCCGAGATTGTTCATGGCTGCCGGAACGCCGGCGGCAATGGCGGCTTCGTTCAGCCTGACCGCTTCCGCGCAGTCTTTCGCGACGCCTTCGCCCTCCTGATAGAGCCACGCGAGGTCGATCATTGCGATGGGTTCACCGAGTGCCGCCGACTTCTTGTACCAGCGGCCGGCTTCCGCATTGTTCACCCTGACGCCGTCGCCACCTTCGTAAAGCGTGCCGATATTGTGCGGCGCCAGCGGATAGCCGGCGGCGTCTGCCTTGTCGAACAGCCGGCGCGCCTCGGCGTAGTCCTTGCGAGCGTTGGCGATACGGCCCGCCTCGAAGACGAACCGTGCGACGTCGGGATAGGTTTTCATGGCCTCGTTGCACGCTGCGGTCGCTGCCGCCACGTTCATGTTCACGAGTTCGACGCCCGGCAGTTCCGGTGCGTGGCCCGCGTCATAAGGCTGTGCTGCCAGGCGGTCGCAATCGGTGATGAGATCGCGGCGCAACGCCGCGTCGGACGGCCGCGCAGGTGAAGCAGGCGAGATCGCGACCGTTGCGGGTGGAACGATCTTTCCGGCGAAATAGAAGCTGCTCGATATCGGGGAAGACGCGACCCAGGGCAGTTGCTGGCCGCGTGTGGCCTTCTCGACGGCGAGGCCCACTTCATTGAACGTCCTGAACAATCCATAGCCCTGATGACGCATGATGTCGGCGAGCGCACGCGTGTAGGGGCTATGGCCGTCGTCGCCGTCGAGCGCGACGCTGCGCGGTTGTGTCGCGAACGAAATCAGCGTCCCCGGCGGCGCCTGCATCTGGGCCAGTCCGCCGGTGCCGGTACGAATGTCATGACCGGTGAACGGATTGTTGCGGCAGGCATCCAGCAGCATCAGGTTGATCTTGGCGCCGGACGCCTCCATCCGGCCGAGCATGGCGGCGAGGCCAATAGACTGCGTGATCACGTCGCCCTCGTCCGCCGGATGAGCATCGACGGGGACGATATAATTCAGGCCGTGGGTCTCGACGCCGTGCCCCGCAAAGTAGAATAGCGCGACGTCGGCGCCGATCAGCTCCTTTTCGAAGGCCTGCAGCGCGCGGTCGAAGCCGGGCTTGTCGAGGTCGGTCTGGGCACTGCCGCCGACCACGAAGAAGCCGAGCGAGAGCAGCGTATCAGCCATCAATTTGGCGTCGTCGACGGGGTTCGGCAATCTGGGGACGGTTTGATACGCGGAATTGCCGATCACCAGCGCCACACGCTTTTCGGCCTGCGCGGTCGTTGCGATGCAGAGCAGCAGCACCGCGCCGATCAAGCGCGCCGCCAGGCCGGTGCGGCTGGTCATGGTGATGCTCCGCGAAACAGGACGTCCTGGATCTTGGTCGCGGGTCGCGTCGTCCCGGTTCAGGCGGCCTCGGTTCAGGAGGTCCTGGGGCGGGGTGGCATTCGTTCGCGGCCAGCCGTCAATGCAGTTTCTTGCGGAGCGCCCTAAGCGCCTCCCGCTGCATCTCGATATATTCGGCGATGGCCTTGCGTAGCTCCTGCGAATGGAGCTTGTCGGTGTCGCGCTGCACTTCGTCGAGCGCAGCCTCTGCATTGGCGAGCGTGATCTTCATCTGCGAGCCCGATTGTGAAGCGGCGCCGGAATGTCTCTCGGCTGCGGCTCGCAACGTATAGAGGTTCTGCTCGCGGAAATTGAGATGGCTCAAGCTCCGTAAGATACCGGTGGCTCCGTATAAACCCGGATAGGTTTGACGCGCGTCAAAACGTCGGCGGCGTGCAGGCCGAGATCACCTCGCATGGCTTGCCGCCGACGCAGCGAAAGCGATGCGGACGTCTGCTCTCGAAGTAGTAGGCATCGCCGGGATTGAGGATGCGCCGTTCGTCCTCGACGGTGACCTCCAGCTTGCCTGAAATGACGATGCCGCCTTCCTCGCCGTCGTGCACGAGGTGCACGCGTCCGGTGTCGCTGCCGGGCTCGTAGCGTTCCTTCAGGATCTGCAGGCTGCGGCCGAACAGATTGTCGCCGATCTGCCGATACGAGATCGGCTTCTTGCCGACCTCGGTCAGCTCCTCGGCACGGTAGAAGATCTTGCGCCGCGACTCCGGCTCGAGCGCGAAGAACTCGGCGAGCCCCATCGGAATGCCGTCGAGGATGCGCTTGAGCGCGCCGACCGATGGGTTCATCTGGTTGGATTCGATCAGCGAAATGGTCGAATTAGTGACCCCGGCACGCTTGGCGAGCTCCCGCTGCGACAGCTTGTGGCGCGCCCGGATGAATCGCAGCCGTCCACCGATGTCGACGCTCATGCCCCTGGCCCCTGTTTCAGGTGTTGCGGATCGCGCAAATATGGACCGGCCGGCCGAGTAAAATCAATGGCTTGCAGGCCGCCAGAAAAGGACTTGTTGCGCTATCCCAGCCGTGGCTCTGCTAGAGGGTCAGCAAAGGAGCGTGGCCCGTGACCCTTCATCAGATTCCGAACACTATCAAGACCGACTCGTTCTGGATGCCGTTCACGGCCAACCGTCAGTTCAAGAAGGCGCCGCGCCTGTTCTCCTCGGCCGAGGGCATGCACTACACCACTGTCGATGGCCGCAAGGTGATCGACGGCTCCGCCGGCCTCTGGTGCGTCAATGCCGGTCACGGCCGCAAGCAGATCGCCGCCGCCGTCGAGCGGCAGTTGATGACGCTGGACTTTGCGCCGTCGTTCCAGATGGGCCATCCGCTGGCGTTCGATTTCGCCGAGCGTCTCGCCGAGATCGCGCCGAAGGGCCTCGACCGCGTCTTCTTCACCAACTCCGGTTCCGAGTCGGTCGACACCGCGCTGAAGATTGCTCTCGCCTATCATCGCGCCAACGGCCAGGCCAGCCGCACCCGCCTGATCGGCCGCGAGCGCGGCTATCACGGCGTCGGCTTCGGCGGCACCTCGGTCGGCGGCATGGTCGCCAACCGCCGCGCCTTCGCAACGCTTCTGCCGGGCGTCGACCACATCCGTCACACCCATGACCTCACCCGCAACGCCTTCGCCAAGGACCAGCCCGAGCATGGCGCCGAGCTCGCTGACGATCTCGAGCGTCTGGTCGCGCTGCACGGTGCCGAGACCATTGCCGCCGTCATCGTCGAGCCGGTGCCGGGTTCGACCGCGGTGCTGCCGCCGCCGAAGGGCTATCTCAAGCGTCTGCGCGAGATCGCCGACAAGCATGGTATCCTCCTGATCTTCGACGAGGTCATCACCGGTTTCGGTCGCCTCGGTACCCCGTTCGCCGCTGACTTCTTCGGTGTCACGCCGGACTTGATGACGACCGCCAAGGGCATCACCAACGGTACCATTCCCTGCGGCGCGGTGTTCGCGAGCCGCAAGGTGCATGACGGCCTGATGGTCGGTCCCGAGAACCAGATGGAGCTGTTTCACGGCTACACCTACTCGGCGCATCCGACCGCCTGCGCCGCCGGCATCGCCACGCTCGACATCTACAAGGACGAGGGCCTGTTGACGCGCGGTGCGTCGATCGCCGAATACTGGCGCGATGCGCTGCATTCGCTGAAGGGCCTGCCCAACGTCGTCGATATCCGCAATTGCGGCCTGATGGGCGCGGTCGAGCTGTCGCCGCGCGACGGCACGGTCGGTGCGCGTGGTTACGACGTGATGGTCGACTGCTTCAATCGCGGGCTCTACTTCCGCATGAGCGGCGACTCGTTCGCGCTGTCGCCGCCGCTCATCGTCGAGAAGAGCCACATCGACGACATCGTGTCGATCCTGGGCGACGCCATCAAGCGCGTGGCCTGATAATTGCTCTCGCCGCTGCAGGGTTTTATCTTGCAGCGGCGCGCGTGATGCCGCGGGAGTTTGACGCAGCGTGAAAGTTCTGATCCTCGGCAGCGGTGTCATCGGTGTCACCTCTGCCTACTACCTCGCGCGTGCCGGCCACGACGTGACGGTCGTCGACCGTCAATCCGAACCGGCGCTGGAGACGTCCTTTGCCAATGCCGGCGAAGTGTCGCCCGGCTATTCTTCGCCCTGGGCCGGCCCCGGCGTGCCGGTGAAGGCGGTCAAGTGGCTGCTGATGAAGCACGGGCCGCTGGTGATCCGGCCGAAGCTCGATCCGGTGATGTGGCTCTGGCTCGCCAAGATGCTGCGCAACTGCACCAGCGCGCGCTACGCGGTCAATAAGAGCCGGATGATCCCGATCGCGGAATACAGCCGCGACTGTCTGCGCGATCTGCGCCGCGACATCGGCATTCAATATGACGAGCGCGCGCAGGGCACGCTGCAGCTGTTCCGCTACCAGGCCCAGCTCGACGGCACCGGCGAAGACGTCGCCGTGCTCAAGCAATATGGCGTGCCTTACGAAACGCTGAGCCGCGACGGCTGCATCGCCGTCGAGCCGGCACTTGCCGGCGTGAAGGACAAGTTCGTCGGCGGGCTTCGTCTGCCGCAGGACGAGACCGGCGACTGCCACATGTTCACGCAGGCATTGGCCAAGCACGCCGAGGCGCTCGGCGTGCGCTTCATGTTCAACACCGGCATCGATCGCATCGTTACCGAAGGTGCGCGCGTCAGCGGCGTCGTGACCAGCGCCGGCCTGCTGCAGGCCGACAGCTACGTGCTCGCGCTCGGCAGCTATTCGTCACGCATGGCCGCGCCGCTCGGCATCTCGCTGCCGGTCTATCCGGTGAAAGGCTATTCGATCACGGTGCCGATCAAGGATGCATCCGGCGCGCCTGAGTCAACCGTCATGGACGAGAGTTACAAAGTCGCGATCACCCGTCTCGGCAATCGCATCCGCGTCGGCGGCACGGCGGAGATCTCGGGCTTCTCGACGAAGCTCTACGACGCGCGCCGCGCCACGCTCGATCACTCCCTGACCGACCTGTTCCCGCGCGGCGGCGATCTCTCCAGGGCGACGTTCTGGAGCGGCCTGCGTCCGATGACGCCGGACGGCCCGCCCGTGATCGGCCCGACGCAGTACGGCAATCTCCATCTCAACACCGGCCACGGCACGCTCGGCTGGACCATGTCCTGCGGTTCGGGGCGCGTGCTCGCGGACATGCTGTCCGGCAAGAAGCCTGAGGTGGACGTCAGCGCGCTGACGGTGGACCGGTATCAGCACCGGTTCGGGTAAGACCCTATCCCCTCGTCATTGCGAGGAGCTCTTGCGACGAAGCAATCCAGAATGCCTCCTCGGAGAAAGTCTGGATTGCTTCGCTGCGCTCGCAATGACGGCGTGGAAGCAGTGCGCATCCAGCTCCATCCCCGTCACCCTGAGGTGGCCGCTTCCTCAGCGGCCCTCGAAGGGCGACGGCCCGGCTGCATCGGGGCCGTGCATCCTTCGAGGCTCCCGGCGCGATGCGTTTGCATCGCGCCACTCGCACCTCAGGATGACGGGACTGAGAATGTGATGGTCGGGGAAAGGGAGAGCGTTTACCCCGCCCCCGTCACGCAATTCACCCACAGCACCACGGCCTTGGCATCGTTGGCCGGATTGGAAAACCGGTGCGGCCTGCGGCTCGCAAACCGAAAACTGTCGCCGGTTTTCAGCGACCATGTCTCGCTGTCCACCGTCAGCATCATCTCGCCGTCGAGCACGAGGCCGGCTTCCTCGCCGTCATGGGTGTAGAGCTCGTCGCCGGTGGAGCCGCCGGGCTCGAGATGCACCAGGAACAGGTTGAGCCGGTTGTCGGCGCTGGCGGGACTCAGCAGCTGCTTCGACACGCCTGTGCGCCATAGTTTCAACTCGGGCCGTTGCAATCCTCGCGTGACGACCTGATCGGATACGCCGTCGGCGCTTGGGCTTGCGCCGAACAGAGCGGCGATGCCGACGCCGAGCACGTCGGCGAGCGTCGCCAGCACCCGCAGCGAGGGCGACGAAAGGCCGCGCTCGATCTGGCTGAGAAAACCGATCGACAGATCCGTGCGCGCGGCGACCGTTTCGAGCGAGAATTGCCTGACGCGCCTGAGATCCCGGATGCGCCGGCCGACTGCGACGTCCATGGCAGGCTCCGCCGGCTTCGCGGCAATCGTCTTGCCACGCTTGGGCGCCTTCTTCGCCGGCTTTGCCGCAGCCGGTCTGCGCATTCTTTTGCCACCGCTCACGTCAAACCGCTTCCTTCATGTGCATGAAAACCGCTTGCGTCGTCCGCGAAAGTGTGGCCAAATTTTCATATTGGTGAAAATAGGCCGAAACGGCTCGGCCCGCAACGTCTCTCGAACACGACGTGCGAGCGCCGACAACGGCCGGACCCAAAGGGGGATGCGATGAAGCGTTTTGGTCTGGCCGCAGTCGCGGCGCTCGCACTTGCAGCCATCGCGCCGGCCTCGGCGCAGCAGGTGCTGAAGGTCGGCTCGACGCCGACGGGCATTCCCTTCACCTTCCTCGACACCAAGACCAACACCATCCAGGGCATCATGGTCGACCTCGTCACCGAGGTTGGCAAGGACGCCGGCTTCAATGTGCAGATCGAGCCGATGCAGTTCTCGGCGCTGATCCCGTCGCTGACGTCCAGCAAGATCGACATCATCGCGGCCGCGATGTTCATCACCCCGCCGCGCAAGGAGGTCGTCGATTTCTCCGATCCGATCTACACCTATGGCGAAGGCCTGGTGGTGCCGAAGAGTGATACCAAGACCTATGTCACGCAGGACGATCTGAAGGGCGAGACGGTGGGTGCGCAGGTCGGCACTGCCTTCGTCGATGCGCTGAAGAAGACCGGCCTGTTCGCGGACGTGAAGGCCTACGATACCATCCCCGACATTCTGCGCGACGTGAACACCGGCCGGCTCAAGGCGGCTTATGCCGACTATCCGATCCTCGCCTACAACATCAAGCAGGGCGGCTTCCCCGAGGCGCGTCTGGTCGACGGCTACAAGCCCGTCACCGTCGGCTCGGTCGGCATCGGCGTGCGCAAGGGCGAGACGGCGCTGCTCGGCAAGATCAACGCGTCGCTGGCGAAGCTGAAGGCCAACGGCACCATCGACAAGATCCTCGACAAATGGGGCCTGAAGGCTCAGGGCTGATAGAAGCCGATCGATGCAGGCTTTCCGATGAAAGGCTTCTGGCACGACGCCGCCGAGTTCTTCCCGATCCTGATGAACGGCGTCGCGCTGACGATCATCGTCACGATCGGCTCGCTGCTGCTCTCGACGGTGCTTGGCCTGATCTGGGCGATGATGCGGGTCTCCGGCATCAAGGCGCTGTCGATGCTCAGCGCCAGCCTGATCAACGTGATTCGCGGCATCCCGATCATCGTGCTGCTGTTCTACCTCTACTTCGTGATGCCCGATCTCGGCGTCACGCTTTCTGCGCTGCAGGCCGCGATCCTCGGGCTCGGTATCGCCTATTCGGCCTACCAGGCCGAAAACTTCCGCGCCGGCATCGAGGCCATCGACAAGGGCCAGATCGAGGCGGCGCAGTCGATCGGCATGGGCTGGTGGTTGACGATGCGCCGCGTGGTGCTGCCGCAGGCGGTGCGCATCGTGCTGCCGCCCTACGGCAACGTCATGATCATGATGCTGAAGGATTCCTCGCAGGCCTCGACCATCACGGTCGCAGAACTCGCGTTGCAGGGCAAGCTGATCGCGTCCTCGACCTTCAAGAACACCAACGTGTTCACGCTGGTGGCGCTGATGTATCTCACCATGAGCATCCCGCTGATCCTGCTGGTCCGTCACTTCGAGAAGCGGGCCGGCAAGAAATGATCGAGCTCAAGGACGTCCACAAGAGCTTTGGCCAGGTCGAGGTGCTCAAGGGCATCACGGCGAATGTCGAGAAGGGCGAGGTGGTCTGCATCATCGGTCCTTCCGGCTCCGGCAAGTCCACCATCCTGCGCTGTATCAACGGGCTGGAAAGCTACGATCGCGGCGAGATCACCGTCGAGGGCCTCAAGGTCGATCGCGAGGCGCCGTCGATCGTGTCGATCCGCACGCAGGTCTCGATGGTGTTCCAGCGCTTCAATTTGTTTCCGCACCGTACGGCGCTGGAGAACGTCATCGAGGGACCGCTGTTCGTGAAGAAGGAGCCTCGCGCCCAGGCCTACGAACGCGGCCGCGCGCTGCTCGCGCGTGTCGGTCTCGCCGAGAAGGCCGACGTGCATCCGCCGCAGCTCTCCGGCGGCCAGCAGCAGCGCGTCGCGATCGCGCGGGCGCTCGCCATGCAGCCGAAGGCGATCCTGTTCGACGAACCGACCTCGGCGCTCGATCCCGAACTCGTCGGCGACGTCCTCGGCGTGATGCGCAAGCTCGCCGACGAGGGCATGACCATGGTCGTCGTGACCCACGAGATGGGTTTTGCCCGCGATGTCGCCGACCGCGTTCTGTTCATCGACGGCGGCGTCATCGTCGAGCAGGGGCCGGCCAAGGCGCTGCTCAACCAGCCCCAACATCCGCGCACGCAGGATTTTCTGCGCCGCGTGCTGCATCCGCTCTGACCGGGTCTCGCCATGACACGCCTGCCGCTGCCGCCCTCGCTTTATGCCGACACCGCCGTTGCGCCGGTGGCCACGCCGCCGCTCGATACCGACAAGAATGTTTCGGTCGCGATCATCGGTGGTGGCTATACGGGCCTCTCGACCGCATTGCATCTGGCCGAGCAAGGCGTCGAAGCGCTGGTGCTGGAGGCGCAGGAGCCTGGCTGGGGTGCGTCGGGCAACAATGGCGGCCACACCAATCCCGGCCTGAAGCACGATCCTGATCAGATCGAGGCCGATTTCGGCACTGAGCTCGGCCGCCGCATGATCGAGTTCTCCTACGGCACCACGAACTTCACCCACGATCTGATCCGCCGTTACCAGATCCCGTGCGAAGCGCGGCAGAACGGCACGCTGCGCGCGGCCTATAACGAGGCTAGCGCCGTTGCGATCGAAAAGACCGCGCAGCAATGCATCCGCCGCGGCATGCCGGTGTCGTATCTGAACCGCGAGCAGTTGCGCGAGATGACCGGCACGGACCGCTACATCGGCGCGATGCTGGACAGCCGAGGCGGCGACCTGCATCCGCTCAGCTACGCCCGCGGACTCGCGCGTGCCGCGATCTCGGCCGGCGCGAAGGTTCATGGCGAGACGCCGGCGCTGTCGCTGCGTCGCGGCGGCTCACGCTGGCGTATCGAGACGCCGCGCGCGATCGTGCATGCGGACAAGGTCCTGCTTGCCACCAACGGCTTCACCGACGATCTCTGGCCCGCGCTTCGCCGTACCATCGTGCCGGTGTTTTCGTCGATCGCCGCGACCGCGCCGCTCTCGGACGATGTCGCCCGCGCGATCATCCCGACGCGTCCCGTGCTCTACGAGAGCGGCCACATTACGGTCTATTACCGCATCGACCAGAACAATCGCTTGTTGATGGGCGGCCGCGGCCCGATGCGCTGGATCAATTCGCCGAATGATGTGGCGTACCTCATCCGCTACGCCGAGCGGCTGTGGCCGCAGCTCAAGGGCGTGGCCTGGACCCACGGCTGGAACAGCCGCCTCGCCATCACCAAGGACCATTATCCGCATGTGCATGAGCCGGCGGAGAACATCCTGATCTCGCTCGGCTGCAACGGCCGCGGCGTCGCGCTGTCGACCGCAATGGGCGCCCAGCTCGCGCGCCGTCTGATCGGCGGCGCCAAGGCCGACATCGACATGCCGATATCAGGCATCAATCCGATTCCGATGCACGCGTTCTGGCCGGTCGGCGTCACGACAGCCGTGATCGCGGGCCGCGTGCGCGATCGGCTCGGGATCTAGCTTTCCTTCCACCAGGGGTATTGGCTCGGCATGTCCTGCGAGACCTTGCCGGGGAATGACGGCTTGCGCTTCTCGATGAAGGACTGCACGCCCTCGCGCACGTCGGCGTGACCGCCGCGCTCCACCGACATCGGCTTGTCGATATCGAGCAGTTCGAACGGGTCGGGCGCACCGGCAAAGCGCCATAGCATCTGCCGCGTCAGCGCGATCGCGACCGGCGAGGTCTCGTCGCTCATCTCGTGGCCGATTTGTTTGGCACGATCGAGCAGCTCGGCCGGCTCGACGGTCTCGCTCACCAGCCCGCCCTTCAGCGCTTCGTCCGCATCGAACGTGCGCCCCGACAGGCACCAGCGCAGCGATTGCGGCAGGCCGACCAGTTTGGGCAGGAACCATGCGCTGCCGGCCTCGGGCACGAGGCCGCGCCGCGCGAAGATGAAACCGATCTTGGCGCTCTTGGCCGCGATGCGCACATCCATCGGCAGCGTCATGGTGATGCCGACACCGACGGCCGCGCCATTGATCGCGGCGATCGACGGCTTGCGGCAGTTGAAGATCGCCTCGACGAAGCGGCCGCTGCGCCGGCCCGAGCTCGAGAACACACCGGCGCCATGGCTGCCGGATGTGTCAAAACTCTTGGCGCCGCCGGAGACATCGGCGCCGGCGCAGAAGGCGCGGCCCGCGCCGGTGACGATCACCGCGCGGATATTGTCGTCGGTATCGGCGCGCTGGAACGCGTCGGTAATCTCAGCACCCATCCCGCCGGTATAGGCGTTGAGCTTGTCGGGTCGGTTGAGAGTCAGGATAAGCAGGGGGCCGTCGGTTTCGCAGATGATCTGCTCGTAGTTCATTCGGCGGCTCCCTGTTCCGGTTATCAGGCCTCCGCCACGGCGTCGGCCCAGGGCTGGAAGATCTCGACCGCGCCGGAATTGGTATCGCCGTCGCGCATCACCACGCTCGGGCAGGCGAATTTCTGCGGCAGGGCCTGCACCCGGCTTTCCTCGTAGTCGAAGCGCGCGGCCAGCGTCTTGTGTGCTTCCGCTGGCAGTCGAACGTCCCCGATCACGACCGCGCCCTCGCTGGCGTCGATACGCGGCTGATGGATGGCGGCGTCGAGATCCATGCCGAAATCCATCGCAAAGGACACGAGCTGCATCACCGACGGCAGGATGCGGCGGCCGCCGGAGGCGCCGACGGCGAGACGCTTGCCGTCTTTCGTTTCGGCGATGACGGGCGTGTAGTTGGTGAGGCAGCGCTTGCCGGGCGCAAGCGAATTGGTGGTGCCCGGCGTCGGATCGAACCACATGATGCCGTTATTCATGGCGACGCCGGTGTGCGGCGTCACGTATTTCGAGCCGAACGAGGACAGCAGCGTCTGCGTCACCGCAGCCATGTTGCCGTGGCGGTCCACCACGGAGAAATGCGTGGTGCAGGCCGGTGCGAGATATTCCGCGCCGAGCGAGCGCTTGCCGTCGGCGTCGCCCATGTCCTTGAGCCGCTCGCGATAGGCGGCCTGCAGCGCCAGCGCATATTCGCTGTAAGCCGCCGCATCGGGCACGCCCGACGGCTTCAGGGCCTCCTGCAACAGGCGCAGCGCATGCGCCATGGTCGGGCCGGCCGTGAGCTCCGGCGTCGCATACACCTTGCCGCCGCGATAGGGGATCGCCAGCGGTTCGCGCAGATGCGCGCGGAACGCAGCGAGGTCTTCCACCGACAGCGAACCGCCGTCGGCCTTGATATCGGAGGCGATGCTTCTGGCGAGATCACCCTGATAGAAATCGCGCGGTCCGGCTTCGGCAAGATGCGACAGCGTCGCCTTCAGCGTGTCCTGCGGCAACCGCGTCTCGGCCTTGATGCCCCACGGCGCGCTCGGCGGCAGGCCGTCCTTCAGGAATGCAGTGGCGCTCGCGGGGTAGCGCCGAAGGTCGGCGGCCGAGCCCGAGATCATCGCCGTGGTCCACCAATCGACCAGCAGTCCTTCGCCGGCGAGCGCCGCAGCCGGCGCGACCAGATCCTTCCACGGCATCCTGGCGTAGCGGCGATGCGCCTCTTCCATGCCGGCAACGACGCCGGGCACGGCGATCGCGCCGGGGCCATGGATGTTGCGGTCGTCCTTCACGCGCGGCCAGGGAAACAGATCGGAGGCCGTACCTGCGCCGCTGAGCGGATAATCGGCGGCGCGCAGGCTCTGCGGCGCGGACATGCCGTAGTCGATCACCTCATAGCGATTGTCCTTGGCGCGGTAGAGCACCATGGCACCGCCGCCGCCGATCCCGCTGTTCCAGGGCTCCAGCACGTTCAGCGCCATGGTGGTCGCAACGATCGCGTGCACGCAATCGCCGCCAGCCGCCAGCACCTGCGCCCCGACCTCGGCCGCCCGCCGCGATTGCGAGGCGACGATGCCGCCCTTGGATGTCACGGCAGGCTTGCGGACGGTTTGATTGAGGCTGAACTGGTGAGGCATGATGTCGCTGAACTCTGTCTTCGGTTGTCTTCAGTCTTCGGCTGTCTTGGCTTCGCTGCGTTGACGTCGAAGCTCCGCAATTGGCGGAGTGCGCGAAGGATGGCACATTGCCGCCAACGAGAACATCCAAAGGGAGTGGCGACATGGCTGGTGTGAAACAGGCGCGGGATGGTGCGGTCGGGATTTTGACGCTCGACGAGCCGGCGAGCCTGAACGCGATGACGCCGGATCTGCTCGGCGCGCTCGCCGCCGCCGTCGCCGAGATGACCGCGGATGAGGGCATCCGCGCGCTGATCCTCACCGGCGCGGGCCGCGGTTTTTGCTCAGGGCAGAATTTGAAGGCCTCCGAAGCGCTCGGCGAAGACATCGCCGCCGGCGTGATGCGGTTCTACTGGCCGGCCTTCAGGGCGCTTCGCGAGTGCCGGGTGCCGATCGTGGTCGCCGTCAACGGCGTCGCGGCCGGAGGCGGCTTCAGCCTGGCGATGGCCGGCGACATGATTGTTGCAGCGCGCTCGGCAAGCTTCATCCAGGTGTTCAGCCGCATCGCGCTGGTGCCCGATCTTGGCTCGACCTGGCTGCTGCCGCGGCTGGTCGGTCGCCAGCGCGCGCTCGAGCTGATGCTGCTGAACGAACCGCTGACCGCGGAACGCGCGCAGGAGATTGGTCTCGTGCGCGAGGTCGTCGACGATGCGAGGCTGATGGACGCGGCGCTGGTCCTGGCGCGCCGTCTCGCCGAGGGCCCAACGCGCGCCCTGGTCGCAACCCGGGCGCTGGTCGAGGAGAGCGAGCACACGACCTACGAGGCGCAGTTCCGCCGCGAGATCGAGGTTCAAGCCACGATCCGCAAGGGCGCCGACGCCGTCGAGGGACGCATGGCGTTCGTCGAGAAGCGGAAGGCGAGATTTGCAGGGAAGTGAGGTCGGGCACACTTCCTCGTTGTCGTCATGGCCGGGCTTGCCCCGGCCATCCACGGTCTCCGTGGTAGCTAAAAACGTGGATGCCCGGGACAGGCCCGGGCATGACGAAGGAGAAACTGTCGATGGAATTCAGAGCGAGCGGTCGAGCCGGCTGGCCTGATACTTGGCGCGCCATTTCGGACCCGGGCCGCGCATGTAGTGCAGCTCGGGGCGGTAGGGGTCGCCTGCGATCCGCACCAGCTTCTGCCATTTGGTGGCGACGTAGGTGAGGGGCTGGCAGAGCGCGGTCAATGACGCGAGCAGCATGTCATCACCTCAATGCGGCTTGCCGAGCATGGCGGTGAAGGGGAGGTCGAACAGGTCCTCGCCGTCGGAACCGCTGACATGGATCACCCAGTCGCGCCAATCTTCGGCGCCCGGCGTCTGGATCATCGAATTCATGATCTGGGCCGCGCGGTCACGTGCCTCGGTCAGGCTGGCCACCGCGGCGCCGTTACGATCGATCAGCGTGCCGTCGGTGTTGGAGCAGTGAAAGTAGACCTGGACCATATGCGTCTCCTATTGGGAGCGATTGGGACGGCAAACCGATACCACCCGAGGCATTCGCGAAACATTCGGGGCGAGCCCGGTCAGGGAATTTACGGAGATTGGTCGGCACCAAGGTCGTTACAGGTTTAATCACAGGCGGGTGATGACCAACTGGACGGCGTTCCCTCGACATGGAACAAGTCTGCCCGAAAGACCGGGAGGCCGCCGTGCATCACCTCACATTCCGGCGCGAGCGCCTAAGTTGGATTGCGGCCATTGTCGCTGGCGCGCTGCTCGGCCTTGCCGCGGAAGCCTCCTCCGATCCGGTGAGGAAGAGCGGCTACGCGATCGGCACGGAAACCTGCGGCAGCGGCGATCTCGCCTTTCCCAGACTCCAGATTGACATGAAGGCGGGGTTCTGCGCCGGGCTCGTCGGCAGCGAAGAGGACCGCCTGAAATTCCCGCGCTCGATCGTCCAGGTGCCGGGCCGCGATCTCTTTGTCGTCGCCGACATGGGCGGCTGGGGCCACACCGACGGACGTCTGCTGCTGCTCGATCCGCGCGCGCCGCAGGGACAGCGGTTCAAGGACTTGCTGACCGGTCTCGAATATCCGTTCGGCCTCGTGATCGGTCCGGACAAGAAGCTCTACGCCTCGACCGCCGAGACGATCTTCCGGTTCGATCCGCTCTCGGACAATCCGCGCGGCACGGTCGAGACCATCATCCGCCATATGCCCGGCCGCCGGATCACATTGCCCGATGGCACCAAGGTCGACGAGAGCGCGCATCCGCTCAAGCAGTTCGTCTTTGACAGAAATGGCCGGCTGTTCGTCAATATCGGCTCGCACAGCGACGATTGCGTCACGCCGGCGCCGATCACCCGGCCTTGCGCGCCGGCGGAAGGCGTGGCCGCGATGGCGTCGATCTGGCTGTTCACGCCGCCCGCGGGCGGCACCTTCCCGGTGCTGACTCCGAAGGATCCCGATCCGCCGCATGTCGTCTATGCGCGGGGCCTGCGCAATTCGATGGCGCTGGCGCTGCATCCGAATTTCCCGGATGCCGGCTACGCCTTCCTGCAGGGCGAGAACGGCCGCGACCTCCCCGACATCTTCAAGCCGAACGAGGAGATCAACGCGATCGAGCAGGGCAGGCATTATGGCTGGCCCTATTGCTACGACCTCGCGACGCCAAGTCCCGAGTTCAAAAGCGTGCTGCAGTCCGGCGTCTACAAGTCGCTGTGCACGGCCAATGCGCTCTACAAGCCGCCGTTCTCGCTGATGCCGCCACACGGTGCGCCGCTTGCGATGCTCTATTATCACGGCACCAAATTTCCGGAGCTCGAGGGTAAGCTCGTGGTCGGCCTGCACGGCTATCGTCCGACCGGGAGCCGCGTCATCGTCTACGAAGTCGACGACCGCGGCTTTCCCAAGCCCGCTCCCGCGCCGGTGCGCTATCACGTCAGTTGCGCGGCCGATCCGACCCACAGTTTCCAGACCGACGCAGGCGAGGTCGCAGCCGCTCCCTTCGAGGAGCTGATCGCAGGCTGGCATCGCGTCAACGGCGCGCGGCCGCAGGGCGCACCTGTCGGCATGACTGTCGCCGAGGACGGTGCGATCTGGCTGGTCGAGGACAAGAACCAGACCGTGATCCGCATCGATCGCGTCGCGGGCGATCCGCCGCAACCGCTGCCCTGCGACACCCGCAGCCAGGCGATGATCGATCAGCTCGCGGCGCTCGTCGCCAAAGACCAGCAGAACAGCGTGCGCCTCACCACGCTGCGCAAGGGTCTCGTCGAGAAGCACTGCGTCGGCTGCCATTCCGATTTCGGCCTCAAGGCCGGCCAATCGGATGCGGACAAGGACAAGACCGTGCTGCGCTTCATGCTGGCGCAGGACGGCTGGATCTATCCCGGTGACCCCGAGTCCGGCCGGCTGCGCACGCGCCTGCGCGGGATCGGCGCCGAAAAGCTGATGCCGCCCGGCGGCGAGAACCTGCCGAAGATCGAACCCGGCTATACGCGCCTGCTCGACACCGTGGACCTGCTGGTCGCCAAAATGGTCCCGGGCACGCGGATGCGGATCAAGCCCGGCCCGCCACAGCGCAAGTTCGTCGGCAAATCCAGCAAGGAATGCGGCGAAATGCCGGCCGGCAAGGTCGTCGTCGTGACACAAAGGAGCGCTGTAGACAAAACCGGCTTCAGCCGCTTTTTCCGGCCGGCCGATCCCTATCTGAATGGCGAGTGCAGCGACGACGATGGCTATTACATCCGGCAGGAATTTCTGGTGCCTGTGCAGTAGCGTCTTCCTCGTCATCGCGACGGCGTCCGCGCAAGCGGAGACCAAGCTGTTCGAGAGCGCGCAGGTGACGCCGCCGGGCGAATACACGTTTGGCATCGAAGGACCGGCCGTCGATGCCGACGGCAATCTGTTCGTGGTCAATTTCGGCAGGCCCGGCACGATCGGCAAGTTGGCTGCGGGCGGTACCGCGTCAGAGCTGTTCGCTGCATTGCCCGAAGGCAGCGTCGGCAATGCCATTCGCTTCGATCGCAGCGGCACGATGTTCGTCGCCGACTACAAGAAGCACAACATCTTCGCGATCCCGAAGGGCGCGACCGAGCCCGGAATCTGGTTTCATTCCGACGAGATGAATCAGCCCAACGACATCACGGTCGCACGTGACGGCACGATCTATGCGACCGACCCGAACTGGAAGGGCAGGGAAGGCCACATCTGGCGCATCGCGAAAGCCGCTGACGGGACCGCGCAAGGACAGGTCATGACGGCGCCGCGCGCGATGGGCACGACCAACGGCATTGATCTCAGCCCTGACGGCAAGACGCTCTATGTCAGCGAGTCCAGCAACGGCCAGATCTGGTCCTACGGCATCAACGGCAACGAGCTGACGAACGCAAAGATGATCAAGGCGTTTCAACCCGACACCGTCGATGGTCTGCGCACCGACGTTGCCGGCCGCCTCTATGTCGCGCGCATCCTCAAGGGCACCATCGTGCTGATGAAGCCCAACGGCGCAGTCGAGCGCGAAATCATGCTGAAGGGCAAGGAGCCGACCAACCTTGCCTTCGGCGGCAGCGACGGCAAGACCGTCTTCGTGACCCAGCGCCAGGGCGGCTTCGTCGAGTCCTTCCGCACCGACCAGCAGGGCCGCGAGCACTGTCTCCAGCACGGGCGCTGCTGAGCATGATCGGGAAAATTGCGCAGCGGCTGTTCGAAGAGATACTGCTCAGATAGGATTTCAGGCACGATCTGCTTCCAGTGCAGAGCCGCGCGGCAGGGACGGCATTCTTCTTGCTTGCATCCGGCCGCCGCAGGCATCAAGACTTCTGTGGCACCATGATCAAGCATGCGACACGGAGTGTTGATTGAAAGCCGTCCATACCGAACTGCATCGCAGCCACGATCCGCAATTCTTCCTGGTTCGCGGCGTCGTCAAGCGCACCACCGAGCAGCCCGAGCGCGCCGACCGCTTGCTTAGGGGTCTCAAGGACGGCAAGCATCAGCTGGTCGAGCCGACCAAATTCGGGCAGGGGCCGCGTGCGCGCATTCACAGCCCGGAATACCTGTCGTTCCTGAGCGAGGCCTGGGACGCCTGGACCGCGCTCGGCGATTCAGGTCCGGAGATGATCGGCAACATCCATCCCGTGCGTCATGCCGCGACCTATCCGACGCATATCGTCGGCCGTCTCGGTTGGCACACCGCCGACACGGCCGCGCCGATCGGCCCGGGCACCTGGGCCTCGGTCTGCGCTGCGACCGACGTCGCGGTCACGGCCGCGCAGATGGTGATGGACGGTGAAGACGCGGTCTACGCGCTCTGCCGCCCGCCCGGCCATCACGCCTATCGCGACATGGCCGGCGGCTTCTGCTTCCTCAACAATAGCGCGATCGCGGCCGCGCATCTGCGGCTCAAGCACGAGCGCGTCGTCATCCTCGACGTCGACGTCCACCATGGCAACGGCACGCAGGGCATCTTCTACGCGCGACCCGACGTCTACACGGTGTCGATCCATGCCGATCCCGTCGCGTATTATCCATATGTCTGGGGCTACGCGCATGAGCGCGGCGAGGGGCCGGGCCTCGGCACCAACCTCAACATTCCGCTTGCCATCGGCACCGGCGATGACGGCTACATGCAGGCCATGGACGTCGCGCGCAAGGCGATCGAATCCTTTGCGCCCAGCGCCCTCGTCGTCGCGCTCGGCCTCGATGCGTCCGAGCACGATCCGCTCAAGGGATTGTCCGTCACCACTCCCGGCTTCCGCCGCATCGGCCAGGCTCTCGCCAGGCTCGGCCTGCCGACCGTGCTCGTGCAGGAGGGCGGCTATCTCTCGGATATCCTGGGGGCGAACCTCACCTCGGTGCTGGCGGGGTTCGAAGAGGCGAGGTGAGACCTCTTTCGCCTCTCCCCGCGTGCGGGGAGAGGCCGGAATTTGCGCGCGAGCAAATTCCGGGTGAGGGGGAGTGTCCGCGAGTCCAAGCATCGCCGTTCTTGCGGAGAGTCCCCTCACCCCGACCCTCTCCCCGCAAGCGGGGAGGGGGAGAAAAACTCAAAACATCCCGCTCGCGGCGAGCGCCTTGCAGGCGTGCTGCATCTCGGCCTCGTCCGAGACCATGTCGAGCATGACGGTGGTCAGGCCCTTCGCCGCAAAGTCCTTCAGCTTCGCGCCGATCTCGGCATAGCTGCCGACGAGGTAAGGGCAGTCGGCCTGAAAGGTGAGGTAGGGCAGCAGCCAGTAGCCGTTGTCGGCGAGTTCGCCGCTTTGTCCCTCGTAGAGCTTCCGTTTCCACACGGAGTCGCTGTTCTCGACGGTGAGCGCGAGCAGCTCGCGATCGTCGGGATGGTCGCGGAAGCGCGCCTTCGCCGCCGCCCGCGCGTCCTCACGGCTTTCGCGCGCGAAGATGCCGAAATTCATACCCGGTGCGTCGAGGCCGCGATCGAGGTCCGGCGGCAGCATCTGCATCTTGATGCAGCCGGTCTCCTTGGCCACGCGCTGCGCTGCGTCCGACTGACCCGCGATCAGGAATTCCGGCATCAACTCGGCCGCGAGGCGCGGGCGCAGTTGCAGATTGTTGGCGCGATAGAATCGTCCCTCGAAATTCACCGGCCGCGGGCTTGCCAGCAGCAACCGCATCAACTCGACGAATTCGCCGAGCCTGACATAGCGGTCGCCGTGCGACTGGTCGTCGCCGAGGCCATGAAGGTCGCTCGCGGCGGTCCCGGTGATCATGTTGAGATAGACCTTGCGGCCATGAAGCTGGGCAAGGGACGAGACGAACTTGGCCGCCGTGAACGGGTGCATGTAGACGGGATTGACCGCGATCAGCGGCGAGCTTCGCGTCGTCGCAGCCATGATGTGCTGCGCCATGGCCCAAGGCTCGACGAAGACGTCGTTGCCTTCGAACAGCAGAATGCCCTCGAAGCCATTGCGGTCGGCGAACCCGGCGACCCGCATCAGCTCGCCGACATATTTTCTGGGGTCGCGGTTGCGCGAGATCGCGGGAAAGACGCGCAGCCGCGGGGCCGTCATTCAGCCGCTTCCTGCAGCGGCCAGGCATTGCGGCTGATGGGCAGGCCGCCGGCTGCGCGCGAGCCGTCGGCGATCGCCAGCCTGTGCGAGGGCGAGGGCGAACACAACGAGAAGCGCCAGCCCCGGGGATCATCGGCGATATCGGGCTTGAAGCTGATTCCGATGGCCTCGCGCGACACCTGCATCGCGAAGGCGTCGAGCGGCAGGTTCAGTCCGAAACCCCTCGCCTTCAGATAGGCTTCCTTGAGCGTCCAATAGTCGAAGAAGCGTTCGATCGCGTCCGCTTCCGGCAGGCCGCGCAAGGTCTCGACCTCCTCCGGCGCGAAGAAGCGCAGTGCGGTGGACAGCGGCGCGACGCGCCGGGACACGGTTTCGACGTCGACGCCGACGGTCTCGTGACCGGAGACGACGCAGGCCACGCAGCCGTCGGCGTGAGACAGGCTGAAATGGAGTGCAGTCGAGGTCCTGGGCGATGCGACATAGGGCCGTCCGTAGCGGCCGGTGGCAAACGACCAGTCGGAAGGTGCGACATTCGGTGCCACCCGTGACAATGCCAGACGCAGCATCGCATGCGCGAAGATGTATTGCCGGCGGTGCCGCTCGAACATGAAGCGGTCGGCACGGATCCGCTCATCGACCGAAAGCAAACGCCGGCACGCGTCGGCCGCGCCCGGCGAGTCAAAGGTCTCGATCAATCCGACGAACAATTCAATTCTGTCGTCTGCCATCAATTGGGCCCATCGGTCAGGCGACGGCGAAACCTTCGGTCCTGACGAAACAATCAATTGAGCAAGAATCCGCTACGTGGACCGCTTCTAGCGGTCCACCCGGGCAATTTCTTGTCGATTTGCAGGCGGGTTTACAGGCGCAAGCTTGTGCGAGACCCCAACTCGACACGCGAGCGGCCCATGCCCGAAAGTGAAGCCTGAAGAGTCGTGCGGCGTCCCGGCCGACGAGTCTTACTTCTTCTTCTTGGCTTTCTTCGCCCCGCCCAGCACCGAAAGGCTGGCGTCGACGTCCTTCAGAGCTGACTGAAGCTTCTTCTTCTCGGCGCTCAGCAACTTCTGCAGGGCCTTGCGGTCCTTGTCACTCAGCGAGGTGCCTTTGGTAAATTTGATGAAACCCATAACACTCCCCCGGTTGAAAATACGTCCAAATCAAAACGCGCAAATAATGTTGCGCGTATGGCGCCAAATAATCAAGCTGCAACTTGATCATTCACAGCTTTGGCGAGTGAAGTTTGATTGACCCGTCTTGAACAGCGGATCATGCCGCCCTCCTTGCGAGCAATCGGCCGAGCGCGATGTTGGGCTGGGCCGCAGCCGCCCCGAGCAGTGCAACGAGATCCGTCATCCATTCGCTGACCAGACGTCCATCAAGCAACTCGCTTTTGTAATTGCAGGATCCTGTGATTCCGGTCGGCCGTTCCTTCAGCATCAGCGATAGCCAGGTCTGGTCGATCGGCAGCACTGGCTGGCCTTCGCGCGCGACATTGCCGATCGATTCCATGGCGACGTCGGGCAGATCGAGCGGCTGCCGCAGCGGGTTCTGCAGAGTGAAATAGATCTGGAGCAGCGAGGCCGGGTCGATTCCTTCCTGCTCCAGACGATCGGCCAGGATGTTGAAGGGTAGCTCCTGTCGCGCATGCGCCTCGAGTACACTCTCGCGGACCTTGGCCAGGGCTTGCGTGAACGACAGCTCGGGCGTGATTCGGGTGCGGACGATGACCGTGTTCTCGAATGGGCCGACGATCCGGTCGGTGTCCGGTTGGGCGCGGTTGGCCATGGCGGTGGCAACCGCGATATCGGTGCGGCCGGTGCGCGCCAGCAGCAGGGCCTTCAGTCCCGTGAGCAGGCACATGAAGAGCGTCGCGTTGTGCTGTCCGGCAAAGGCCGTGAGCCGGCCGACCAGCTCGCGATCGAGGCCGACCGGATGATGACCGGTGGACGCGCCGGGGCTCGCTTCGCCGTCGAACACGGGACCAGCCCCGCGCAGATTCTCGACCCAGTCGGCCGCCTGACGCCGGGCGGCATCGGTGCCGCACCACCAGCGTTGCCAGCGGGCGACGTCCGAAAAGGCCAGCGGCAACTTCGGCAACGTTTCGGACGGCCGCCCCGCGAGTGCCGCATAGCGCCTGGACAATTCCTCGAACAGCACGCCGATCGACCAGCCGTCGGCGATGGCGTGATGCAGCGTCAGCAACAGCACGTGGTCCCCGGGATGCAGTCGCAACAGCCGCGCCCGGAACAGCGGCGGCCGTGCGGTGTCGAACGGGGCATAGGCTTCCTGCGCGATCAGGAGGTCGATCTTCCGGAGTTCGAGCGCCTTGCGCCGCTTGTTGGCGTGTGGACGCCCGTCGCCGATGGTCTCGACGGTCAGGACGGGGCCGAGCTCGCTGGGCGTCGCGACGCGGCTGACCGGCTCCTCGCCGTTCCAGCCGAACCCGGTCCGCAGCGATTCGTGGCGCCGGACGATCTCGTCGAGCGCCTGCGCAAGCGTGCCGGGATCGAGCGGCCCCTGGAGGCGGAACGCAAAGGGCAGGTTGAACAGCGGCAGGCCCGGCAGGTTCTGCTCGATCCGCAGCATCTGATCCTGCGCGATCGAGAGCGCGGGAGGACCGCTCTCGCCCAGTCGCGGCACGATGCTCGCGGCAGGCTTGCGCGGCTTGACCGCTATGGCCTCGTCGACCCGCCGTGCCAACTCTTCGATCGTCGGTGCCTCGAAGACGGACTTGATCGGGAGTGATACGCCGAGCGCACGGGCGACGCGCGCCATCGCCTGGCCCGCCAGCAGCGAATGGCCGCCGAGATCGAAGAAATTGTCGGTGACGCCGATGTTGTCGATCTTCAGCAGATCGATCCAGATGTCCGAAAGCACCTTTTCGGTGAAGCCGCGCGCCGCGACCACTGCATCCGGTCCGGGTGCTTCCTGTTGCGCGGGGGCGAGCAGGGCGGACCGATCGATCTTGCCATGGGCGTTGAGCGGTACCTGGTCCAGGAACAGGAAGGCGGACGGGATCGCATGAGCCGGCAGACGGCTCTTCAGGAAGTCGCGTAGCTCGCCGGCGCTGCTCCGGCTGCCGCTTCTTGCGACGAGATGGGCAATCAGCCTGACATCGCCGCTCGCCTCGCGGCGCGGCTCGACGATGCCGGCGCGCACATCGGGATGATCGGTGAGTGCAACCTCGATCTCCTTGAGTTCGATCCGATAGCCGCGGACCTTGACCTGAAGGTCGGAGCGGCCGAGGCATTCGATGGTGCCATCGGCGCGGCGGCGAGCGAGATCGCCGGTCCGGTACAGCCGGCTGCCGGCTCGCCGCGCGAACGGATCGGGCAGGAAACGCTCCCGGCTTTGCGCGGGATCGTTGATGTAGCCGCGTCCGACGCCGGCGCCGGCGATGCAGAGCTCGCCGGTGACGCCGACCGGCTGCGGCTGGAGGTTTTGATCGAGCACGTAAAGCTGCGTGTTGGGCAACGCCGCCCCGACCGGGACATTGGTCGTCGTCACCCCCGGCGCCCTTGTCAGGCGATGCAGCGAGACGTCGTCCGAACATTCCGACGCGCCATAGGCGTTGATCAGCGGCACCTTCGGACAGTGGGCGAACCAGGCGCGGCAGAGATCGACCGGCAGCGGCTCGCCGGTCGAGATCAGCAGCCGCAATGTCGCAAAGGCCCGGCGGACGTTCGCCTCGTCCATGCGATCGAGGATCACGCGCAGCAGCGACGGCACGATCTCCAGCACCGTGATGCCCGCGCGCTCGATCTCCTGCGCGAGCAGGACCGGATCCTGCACGATCGCATGACCGCAGATGTGAACGCGCGCGCCAACCATCGGTCCTGCGAGGAACTGCCAGACCGAGATCACGAAACTCTGCGGAGCGGTCTGCGCGATCACATCCCTCGCTGACAGCCCGAGTTCCGAGATCAGCGACGCCAGATGGTTCGACAGTCCGCGTTGCTCGATCATGACGCCCTTCGGCGCACCGGAGGAGCCGGACGTGTAGATGAGATAAGCGAGGCTCGAGGCTGCGCGCCGCGCCGCACGGGCCGGCTTTGCCGCGTCGACTGCAAGCGCGTGCTCAAGTTCGGCCACGTGAATGCGCTCGACCAGCGGTTCGAGCAGCGCCTCAGCCATCCGCGATTGCGCCCGTCCGGCCAGCAGAACGCGGGCGCAGCTCGATCCCAGAATAGTCGCGAGCCGCGCCGGTGGCTGGTCGGGATCGAGGTTGAGGAAGGCCGCGCCGGCGCGCTGCACGCCGATCATGGCGGCGAGCAAGTCAGGCCCGCGTTCCGCCAGCAAGGCGACCACGCTCTCGGCGCCAATGCCTTCGCGGGCCAGCCAGCGCGCGGCGGCCTCGCTGCGATGTGCCAGCTCGCGAAACGTCAGCGAGGTGTGGCCGTCCGACACGGCGATCGCATTAGGCGTCTTCTTCGCCTGGCGGTCGAAGCGCTCGCTCAATTGGCCGAGCGCCGTGACATTGACCGGCTCACCCTGACCCGTCGCCAACAGTTGCCGGCGCTCGGCCTGGGTCAGCAGCGGTAGACGCGAGATGCGCTGCTCGGGATCGGCAATGACGGCCTTGAGCAGGGTCTTGAACTGGTCCGCCATGCCTTCGATCGTCGCCGCATCGAACAGATCGGTGGCGTATTCGAAGAAACCGGTGAAGCGGCCGTCGGCCTCGACCAGCTCGAGCGTGATGTCGAAGCGCGCCACCTTCGGGTCGATCTCGATCCGCCGCGTCGACAGGCCGGGGAAACGCGCCGACTCGATCGAGGCGTTCTGAAGGATGAACATGATCCGGAACAACGGATTGCCGTCCGTCCTACGCGCGATCTGCAGCGCGCGCAGCACCTCCTCGATCGGCAGGTCCTGGTTGCGGTAGGCATCGAGCGTGACCTGCCGCACCCGCCGCAGCACTTCGCCGAAGCCGGGATCGCCGCCGAAGTCGTTACGCAGGATCAGCGTGTTCGCGAACAGCCCGATCAGGCGCTCGCTTTCGATCTGGTTGCGGTTGGCGATCAGTGATCCGGTCGCGACGTCCTCATGACCGGTGTGGCGGAACAGCAGGCACTGGAACGCCGCGAGCAGCGTCATGAACGGCGTGACGCCCTGGTCCTGGCTCAGCGCGCGCAGGTCCGCTGACAGCGACTTGGAAAATTCCAGATAGTGGCGGGCGCCGTGACCGCTCCAGACCTCCGGCCGCGGACGGTCGGTCCGCAGCGGCAGCGTGGTGACGCCGTCGAGCTGGGTCTTCCAGTAATCGAGCTGCTCCTTTGCTGCCGGCGTCTGCGCCCAGCTCTGTTGCCACAGCGCGAAGTCGCGATACTGAAAGGCGGGCGCGGGCAACGTCGTCGCGCGCGTCTTGCGCGCGGCCGCGTAGTGAGCGGCAAGCTCCTCCCAGAACAATCGCTGCGACCAGCCGTCGGTGACGAGGTGGTGGACATTCACCACCAGCGCGTGGCTGAATTTGTCGAACGACAGCAGCGTGACCTTGAGCGGCGCTTCGTGTGCCAGATCGAACGGATATTGCGCGAGCTTCTGTGCCTCGCGCGCGATGATTGCCGCCCGCTTGTCTGCAGCGCAGGGCTTGAGCTTGATCCTCTCGAACTGCGGTGGCGACTGCAGAACGCGCTGCGCCGGCTCGCCCTCGCGTTCGACGAAGACCGAGCGCAGCGCCTCATGGCGCGCGCAGATCGTGGTGAGGCTCGCGGCAAGCGCGGAGACGTCGACCAGCCCTTTGAGGATTGCGACCTCGACGACGTTGTAATTGTAGCGCGTCGGATCGAGCCGCGAGAGCACGTACATCCGCTGTTGCTGGAACGACAGTGGCGCGTCTGCTGCCGGAGCCGGGTGCCACGCCGGAAGCATGTGGCGGTGGGCCGAGGCGCTCTCGATCCGGGCCGCGAGTGCCGAGACCGTGGCGCAGTCGAAGATGTCCTCGAAGGAGAAATCGACGTTGAAGCGCTCACGCAGCCGCGAGCGCATCTGCGTCGCCGCGAGCGAATCCGCACCGAGCGCAAAGACGTCCTGGTCGACGCTGACTTGCGGCAGCTCCAGCAGGCCGGCCCAGATCTCCGCAAGCTGGGTCTCCAATTCATTGCGGGGCAGAAGCGATTCGTCGCCATCGTCCTCCGCCGTGACCAGGTCGATCAGCGCGTTGCGCTTGACTTTGCCGCTGGCGCCCTTGGGCAGCGCTGCCACGCTGCGGACGAGGCTCGGCACCTTGTAGGCCGCAAGGCGCTTGCGCGCGAACTGCCGCAACTGGTCGGAGGTTGCCTCCGAGTTTTGCCGGAGCACGACGACGGCCGCGACGTTCTCGCCGAGCTGGGCGTGGGGCACCGCGAACACGCCGGCCTCAAGCACCGCCGGATGGCTCAGCAGCACCTCTTCCACCTCCAGCGGCGAGATCTTCTGGCCGCCCCGGTTGATGACGTCCTTGATGCGGCCGACAATGAAAAGATAGCCGTCGGCATCGAGATAACCGAGGTCGCCGGTCCGGAACCAGCCGTCGCGGAACGCAGCCGCTGTCGACGCCTCGTCATTATAATAGCCGCACGTCATGTTCGGCCCACGCAGCATGATCTCGCCATGCTGGCCGGTGGCCTGCATACGGCCCGTCTCGTCCATGATCGCGATCTCGGGGCCGGCAGCGCGGCCGACCGATCCGATCTTGCGCAGCTCGAACGGATTGGCCGCGATCTGCGATGCCGCCTCGGTCATGCCGTAGGTCTCGAGCACGGGCACGCCGAACATCGCCTCCAGCCCGTTCAGGATCGCGGGCGCAAGCGAAGACGAGGCCGAGCGGATCACCCGCAGGGACGACGCGCGGGCGCGATCCGGATCGGCCTCCGCCGCCGTCAGCAGCGCGCGATGGATGGTCGGCACCGCCGTGTACCAGGTCGGTTGCAGCTCCCGCATCCAGCCGAAGAAGGACAGGGCGTCGAAGCCGTTGGTGCAGATCACGCTGGAGCCGGCGGCCAGCGCCGTCATCAGGCCGGAGATCAGGCCATGCGCGTGAAACAGCGGCAGTGCGTTGAGCAGCCGGTCGTGGCCTGCGAGCGACAGCACGCGGCCGGCATTGTAGGCGGAGAGGCACACATTGCGTTGCGTCAGCGGCACCATCTTCGGCCGTGCGGCCGTGCCCGACGTCAACAGGATAAAGGCGTCGTCCTCGGCACGCGAGGCGCCGTTGCTGTTCGCCGGGCCGACCGCGGGGCCGGTGAAGGCGCAGCCGCCCAGATTGTCGTTCGTACCAGGCACGAAATCGATCACGGCAATATCGAGCGCCCGGGCGACATCACGACTGGGTGAGTTCATGTCGGCCCGGGTGACGAGCGCCCTCAGCTTCATCTCGCTGAAATAGCGCTGCAGCTCGTCGGCGGTCAGGTCGGGATTGACAGGCACGCAGGCACAGGCCGAGGCAACCGCGACCAGCGCCAGCGCGCTGTCGGCGCCTCGCGGCAGTGCAACGGCGATGCGATCGGAAGGGGCCATGCCGAGCCCGCGCAGGGTACGGACCAGTTGCCGGATCGTGCTGTCCAGGCCGCCGTAGGTGAGGGCCGGCCGGCCGGGAGCGAGCAGGGCCGGCGCCGCCGGCGTCTTTCGTGCGTAAAAGTCGAGAAGCCCGCCGATATGAGCAAAGGTCCTGGTTTCGGCGCTGGACGTGTCCGATCCCTCTCCCGCTCCGGATGCAATGTCCGACAATGCCATTCCCTTTTGATCTAATTGGGCTATTCTTCCCCAGAGTTAGGGAAGGCGTCCAGTCTGAGGTGAAGTTCGGGCCCCAAAATCTGTGGTTGAGGGGCCTAAAGCCCTTCGACGGAGTGATGGTCGGGCGGAATCACCATGCTGGAGAATGAGCCGGGCACGGAGACAGAGGGCGCGCTGAAGCGCTGGCTCGAAGGTATCGGCCTTGGTCACTACGCCGATCTCTTCGCCCAGCACCGCCTCGATCTCGATGTCATGGGAGACCTGACCGAGTCCGATCTCGTCGAGCTCGGCTTGCCGCTGGGCGACCGCAAGCGGTTGCGGCGGGCGATGACCACGCTGTCCCAGGCCGACACTGCGGAGAGGCCCGAGGCGGCGGCGCGTCCGCCCGCCCGCGCGGAAGCCGGCGCCGAGCGGCGCCAGCTCACCACCATGTTCTGCGACATGGTGGATTCCACCTCGCTCTCGGTGCAGTTCGATCCGGAAGACGTGCGCGACATGATCGCGAGCTTCCGTGAGACCTGTGTCCGCGTGGTCAAGCATTACGAAGGCTTTGCCGCGCGCTTCGTCGGCGACGGCATCCTGGTCTATTTCGGCTACCCGACCGCGCATGAGGACGACGCCGAGCGCGCGGTGCGCGCCGGGCTCGAGATCGTGCGGGTGCTCTCGACCGCGCGCGCGATCGAGCCGCGGGGCGCGCTCAGCCATGCCCCCGCGGTGCGCATCGGCATTGCCACCGGCCTCGTCGTCGTCGGCGATCTCGTGGGCCAGGGCACCGAGGAACGCGATTCCGCGGTCGGCGAAACCGTCAATCTCGCGGCGCGCCTGCAGGGCCTCGCGCCGCCCAATGGCGTGGTGATTTCGTCCTCGACGCAGTCGCTGCTGAAAGGGAAGTTCGACTATCGCAATCTCGGCGTCCATGCGCTGAAGGGCATCTCGGAGAAGACACAGGCCTGGCACGTGGTGCGCGCCTCGCGGGTGGAGACGCGTTTCGCCGCCGCGATGGGCGGCCGGCTGACCCCGCTCGTCAACCGCGAGGAGGAAATCGCGCTGCTGTTGGGGCGCTGGCAGCAGGTCAAGGACGGTGACGGCCAGGTCGTGGTCAAGTTCGGCGAGCCCGGCATCGGCAAATCGCGCGTCATTCAGGAGATCTTTGAGCGAATCTCGGGCGACCGCCACGGGCAGGTCTCGTTCCAGTGCTCGCCTTATTACACCTCGACGGCGTTCTATCCATTCTCCGAGCAGCTCAAGTTTTCGCTGGGCCTCGACCGCGAGGATCCGTCCGCGCAGTCGCTGGCGGCGCTCGAGAACGCGATCGCCGCCGCGCATGGCGACATCGAGCAGGTCACGCCGCTGTTCGCCGCGCTGCTCTCGATCCCGACAGGCGACCGCTATCCGCCGCTCGACCTGTCGCCGCAGCAGCAGAAGGACGCGACCGTCGCGGCGCTGGTCAATCATTTCCTCGGCCTCGCGCGCGAGATGCCGCTGGTGATCGCGTTCGAGGATCTGCACTGGATCGATCCGACCTCCCGCGAGGTGATCGATCTCCTGGTCGATCGCGTGCAGAATCGGCCGGTGCTGGTGGTCATCACCGCGCGCTCCGAATTCCAGCCGAGCTGGAGCGCGCATTCGCACATCACGACGCTGGTGCTGAACCGCCTCAGCCGGCAGCTGCGCACGACGCTGGTCGAGCGCGTGGCCGGCCGCGAGCTTCCGAAGGAGGTCGTCGAGGAGATCATCGTCAAGACCGACGGCGTGCCGCTGTTCCTGGAAGAGCTGACCAAGACCGTTCTGGAGTCCAACCTCCTGACCGAGCGGCATGGGCGCTATGTGCTGTCGGGCCCGTGGCGGCAGCTTGCGATTCCGGCAACACTGACGGATTCACTGATGGCGCGGCTCGACCGCATGGGGCCATTCAAGCGGATCGCCCAGATCGGCGCCACGATCGGCCGCGAGTTTTCCTACGAGACGCTGCACGCCGTCGCCAACACGCCGGCGGAGCAGATCGAGGCCGCGCTCAATCATCTGGAGGAGGCCGGGCTGATCATGCGCCGCGGTCACCCCCCCGATGCGCTTTATTCCTTCAAGCACGTGATGATCCAGAACGCCGCCCATGACAGCCTGCTGCACAGCGAGCGGCGCAAGCTGCATTCGCGGATCGCGCAGGTCCTCGCGGAGATGTATCCGGAGAAGACCGAGCGCGAACCGGAGTTGCTCGCCCATCATCTGACCGAATCCGGCCAGAGCGAGGGCGCCGCCAGCTTCTGGCTCAAGGCCGGCAAGCAGGCCGCCAAGAGCGGCGCCAATCTGGAAGCGATCGGTCATCTCCGGCGCGGCCTCAGCGTCGTGCAGGCCAACACGCGCATGCAGGGCGGCGACGAGATCGAGCTCGAGCTGCGCATCGCGCTCGGCAACGCGCTGATCGCCGCCAAAGGCTACGCGGTGCAGGAGGTCGAGGAAAATTACGTCCGCGCGCTCGAGCTCGGCCAGCAGCTCGACGACGACGAAAAGGCCTTTGCCGCGACGCGCGGTCTCTGGGTCTGCCATTTCATCCGCGCCGACCTGACCCGTGCGCACGATCTCAGCGTCGAGCTGTTGAAGTTCGCCAAGCGCGAGCGGCTCAACGAACGGACGCAGCCGGCGCAGCAGACCGGCTATCTGATCGAGGCGCATCGTTCGATCGCGATGACCATGCTCTATCGCGGCCGTTTCGCCGCCGCGCAGCATCATCTGCACCGCTGCATCAATCTCTACAGTCCGGATCTGCACGCCGACCTGATGGAGCGGCACGGCACCGATCCCGGTGTCGTCTCGCTCTCCTATCTCGGCTATCTCCTCTGGTTCCTTGGCCGCCCCGACGCCGCGCGCCAGCACAGCGAGCAGGCGATCCTGCATGCCGAGAAGATCCGCCATCCCTTCTCGCTCGCCTTTGCGCTCGTGTTCGGCGCCTATCTCTGCCAGCATCTGCGCGATGTCGAGGGTACGCGCGACCACGCCAACCGCGCCATGATCATCGCCACCGAGCACAATTTTCTGCACTGGAAGCAGCAGGCCGCGATCCTGCGCGGCTGGGCGCTGGCCCAGCTCGGCGAGGCCGACGAAGGCCTGAGCCAGATGCGCTTCGGCCTCGACGAATACGAGGCGATGGATTCCTGGCTCGCCGGCTGCTGGTTCCGCTGCCTGCTCGCGGAGGCCTATGCCAAGGTCGGCATGCGCGATGCCGCCTTGCGCGCGCTGGACGGCGCACTCGCGACCGCGCGGCGGACCGGCGATCATTCGTACCTCGCCGAGGTCTATCGCCTGCAGGGCGAGATCACGCTGTCGGACGGTGATCCGTCCTCGGTGCACGAAGCCGAGGAATTGTTCGGTCTGTCGCTGGAAACGGCGCGCAAGCAGGGGGCGCTGTCCTGGGAGCTGCGCACCGCCGTCAGCCTCGCGCGGCTGTCGCACGAAGCCGGCAAGCGCGAGCACGCCAGTCTTCTTCTCGGGCCGATCGTCGGCAAGTTCAGCGAAGGCTTCTACACGCCGGACCTCAAGCAGGCGATGCAGCTCGTCAGCGAGATCGGCGGCGACGAGCCCGTTCGCGAACAGGCCGATGCCCTGAAATGAGCGATCTGGCCGCCGCGCGCGCGCGTTACGTCGCGCTGATCGCAAAGCGCGAGCGGATTTCCTCGCCGCGGCTGCTCGAAGCGCTCACGGCCGTCCCGCGCGAAGACTTTCTGCCGCGGGGGCGCTGGCGCATCAAGAGCGAGGCGGCGCGCAGCTATCGGCTGACGCCGGATGCCGATCCGGTTCATCTCTACGACAATGTGCTGGTCGCGATCGATGCGCGCCGCAAGCTCGACACCGGACTGCCGAGCCTGTGGGCGCATTTCATTGATGTACTCGATATCAAGGCGAAGGACCGCGTGATCCAGATCGGCTGCGGGCTCGGCTATTTCACGGCGATCCTGTCGAGGATGGTGGGACCGAAGGGCAGGGTGCATGCGATCGAATGCGACGAGCGGCTTGCCGCGCGTGCCGCGAGCTATCTTCGCAGCTATGACAACGTCGAAACTGTCCATGGCGACGGCTGCGAAGATCTCGGCGAGCCCGCCGACGTGATCATCGTCCATGCCGGCTTTCCGCATCCGCATCCACGCTGGCTCGAGGCGCTTCGTCCCCGCGGCCGTCTTCTGGTGCCGCTGACGCAGCGCGACCGCGAAGGCGCGGCGCTGAAGATCACGCGCAAGGGCAAAGGTTTCGAAGCCGAGGCGGTTCAACAGATCAGGATCTATCCCGGGCAGGGGCGCGGCACGACCGCGCTTGATGATCGCGTCGCCGATTGGTGGCAGCGCGCTTCGGCGCTCGCGCCGCTGCGCTTTCGCGGCATCGAGCAGGGGCTGCCGTCGGATGGCTAACGAATGGTTTCGTTTTACCTTGATTGCGATTGTAAGTTTGCAGCATCTCGCCGCGCGGCTATGAGTGCGTATTGATCGCCATGCGAGCGCACGCCATGCATTCCGTTGCCCTGCTGACTGCCAGCTACGCCAAGGATATCGAACGTTTTTCGCTGCTCGCCGAAAGCGTCGACACGTGGCTGACGGGTTACACCCGGCATTATGTTCTTGTTAACGATGAGGACGTGCCGCTATTCTCGCGGTTCGCCTCCGACAAGCGCGTCATCGTTCCAGCCTCGCGCTATTTGCCGAAATGGCTGTGGGCGCTGCCGCCCTCGCTGCAGTTCCTCAGCAAGCGGCGGGTCTGGCTGTCGCTATTGTCGTCGCCGGTGCATGGCTGGCACATCCAGCAGATCCTGAAGATCGCCGGCGTGCTCAACGCGCCCGAGCAGCGCGTCTGTATCCTGGATTCCGACAATCTATTCTTCCGCGAATTCGACGTTGGCCGATATGCCGGCGCCGAGAAGACGCCGCTGTTCGTGACGCCCAGGGATATCGGCGCGGATCATCCGCTGCACGGCCTGTGGCTGCGTACCGTCGACCAGTTGCTCGGCATCAAGGATCGCTCTTTCCCGGCGGACGATTATGTCGGCAATGCGCTGGTGTGGGACAAGGACACTGCGCGCGCGATGACCGCGCAGATCAAGTCGGCGACGGGATTGAACTGGGTTCTGGCGCTGTGCCGGAAGAAGAAGTTCTCGGAATATCTGATGTACGGCCATTTCGTCGCGAACTCGCCGGCGCAGCTGGCCACTCATCGCGTCACCGAAGACAGCATCGCCGTCTCGCATTGGGACGACACGCCGCTGGATCGGCCGGCGATTGAAGCGCTGATGGGCGCGGCCTCGGCTGACCAGGTCGCGCTTTGCATCCAGTCCTATTCGTCGACCTCGGTGGACGACATTCGCGAGGTATTCCGTCTCAGCTCGCGCGATCGCCGCGGCCCGAGCCTTGTGCCGGATCACGTCGCCGACGCGGCTGAATTTGAAGTGCCGAAGATGCGCTGAAGATCGGCGCCCTCAGGCGTCCCGCGTAAACTTGCTGATCACATCCATGAACGGCTTCGGCTTGAATTCGCCGTCGAGCGGCAGCGGCCGGTTCGGCTGCTTGTCGGCGCGGGCGAAGGTGCCGTTGATCCAGCTGTAGCGGTCTGACAGCCCCCAGGTCAGGACCGAGCGCACCGGCCCGCTGGTCGAGATCGCCGTCAGGAGATCATTGACGCGCTTGGCGACGATGACGTCGCGCTCTGCGGGTGAGCCTGACAGTTTCTGGTCGTCGACGTCGAGCTCGGTCACGAGCACATCGAGTCCCCACGAGCGCAGCTCGGTGACGAATTCGGCCAGCCCATGCGTGTCGATCTCGAGCTCGGCATGCAAATGGGATTGCAGGCCAACGGCGTGCAACGGCACGCCCTGGTCGAGCAGCTCCATGATCAGATGACGGTAGGCCGCGCGCTTGGCGATGAAGGAGTCCTTCGCGGACTCGATGTCGTATTCGTTGATTGCGAGCTTGACGAAGGGATCGGCCGCAGCCGCCGTGCGGAACGCGAGCGGGATCCAGTTGTTGCCGAGATGCTTGGTCCAGAACGTGTCGCGCCGGTCGGTGACGCCCTTGGGATTGTCCGGAATCGGCTCGTTGACGACATCCCACGACGTCAGCTTGTCCTTGTAATAGGACACGACGGTGCCGATGTGGTCGACATAGGCGCGCTCGACACCCTTGGTCTCCTTGATCTGCTTGGTCCAGTCCGGAATGTCGTGATACCAGGCGAGCGCGTGGCCGCGCATCGTCAGGTCGTTGTCGCGCGCGAAATCCAGGATCGCGTCGGCGCGCTCGAAGTTGAACGTGTGCGCGTTCGGCCGCAGCATCGGCCATTTCAGCTCGAGCACCGGTACGACCTGCGTGCAATAGGTGCTGATCGCTTCGCCGAGCCTGGGATCCGCCTGCAGGTCCCACAACGTCGCTGCTGCCCCGAAGCCGGGCCGGCGCTGCGCGAGTTTCGAGGCCGGCGCGGCCGATGCCGTGGCACCCGCCGCGAGGGCTGCGGCGCTGCCGAGGAGAAATTCGCGTCTGTCGAGCCTGGTCACGTCGGCATGTTCCTTTGGGAACCAACGCACCATCGTACCAAGTGGCGCTCCGCGACGCCGGGGTTTCCCGTCGTTGGGTTAACCCTTGGGGCGCGCTGCTTCTTCGTTTGCTGTTCCAGTCTGGACCATGGTTTCAGTCGCGATCGTGGAAACCGCGTTGGCGAAAGGGCAAATTTAACGCTAACCGGCGAAAGCGGCGGTGAAGTCTCCTTCGCCGCCCGATCTCCAGACTTATGTGACACTCTTGCGCGATGCTGCGGCGCGATTTGTTCGCGCCTGAGGCCCATTGATTAACGGCCGTCATCATCCCAACGGTCCCGCATGCTGAACCGCCATTTCTCGATTTATCTCGTCGCCTACATCCTGCCTGCGGCGGTGGGCTTCTTCGCGGTCACGGCCTATACACGGCTGCTGACGCCGGCGGAGTACGGCGTCTATGTCGTGGGCATCAGCCTTGCCGGCATCTTGGGTGCGATCTTCTTCGCCTGGATCAAGCTGTCGGTGTCGCGCTATCAGGCGATGTCGGCGGATGTGGATTTTCGCGGCACGGCGATGGTCGCCTTCGGGCTGACCGTTGCGGTGCTCTGCGCGACGACGCCGCTCGTGTTCCTGTTCCGCAGCGACCTCAGCGTCGAGCTGCTGCTCGCCGCCATGTTCGTCGCGATCATGGCCAACGCCGTCGACGTCGGCCAGGAGTTCGAGCGCGCCAAGTTGCGGCCCTACCGGTTTGCGGCGATCTCGATCGTACGCAGCGTATCGAGCGTCGGCTTCGGTCTGCTCGGCATCTGGCTCGGTTGGGGCGGCCTCGGGCTGCTCGCCGCGTTTGGCCTGGGCTCGCTCACCGGCATCATTCTCAATCTCGTCGGCGATCGCACCAAAATCGCGCGCTTCGAGCGCAGCCAGTTCATGCAGCTCGCGCGCTACGGCCTGCCGCTGACGCTGGCCGGATTGTCCGTTGCGGTCTACTCGGCCTGCGACCGGCTCATTGTCGCCTATCTGCTCGGCAAGGACGCCGCCGGCATCTTCGGCGTCGCCGCCGACCTGCCGCGCCAGTTCATGGTGATGATCGCTTCCAGCGTCGCGGCGGCGACCGTGCCGCTGGTGTTCCGCTCACTGTCCGAGAAGAATAACGACACGACGCGGGAGCGGCTGACCGAGAGCCTCGAACTCTTGCTCGTCGTCGTCGCGCCCGTCGCGATCTGGCTCGCGCTCGCGGCCGATCAGGTCGCGGGCACGCTGGTCGGTGTCGATTTCCGCGCCGGCGTGTCGGCGCTGCTGCCGACCCTGGTGCTGGCGCGCTTCTTCGGCATTGCCAACCAGTTCTACGTCCAGATCAGCTTCCAGCTCGCCGAGCGGCCCTTCATGCTCGCGGCGCAATCGTTCCTGACGCTGGTCGTCAGCGTGATCCTGATGTTCGCGCTGGTCGCCGGCTATGATCTCTACGGCGCGGCGCTGGCAACGCTCGCGACCGAGGCGATCGGATTCGTTGTCGCCGTCGCGCTGATGCACCGCGCCCATCCGGTGCCATTCGATTTCAATCGCCTCGCCGGTGTTGCAGTTTCAGCCGCAGCGATGGCGGCCGCGATCCTTGTTGCGCGGTCACAGGTGAACGGCACTGGCTTTGTCGCGTTGATCGCTGTCAGCCTCGCCGGCGGCTCCGCCTATGTCGCTGCCGCCTGGCTGCTGAACGTCGCGAATGTGCGGACGCTGTCGCTGCGCTTCCTGCGCAACTTCAACCGCAAGGCAGTCGGCGCGTAGCGCTACCCCGCCAGAAAGCCGCCATCCACGGCCACGACGGTGCCGGTCGCGTATTGCGACGCCGGCATGCAGAGGAACGCGACGGCGCCCGCGATGTCCTCCGGCTGCCCCCAGCGCTTGAACGCGGTGCGGTCGGCGATACGCTGGTAATGCGCAAGATCAGTCCGCCCGGCGGCGTTGATTGCGGTCTCGATATAGCCGGGCGCCACCGCGTTGACGCGGATGCCGTCCTCGGCCCACTTCAGGGCCAGCGCCTTGGTCAGCATCACGACGCCGCCCTTACTGGCGCAATAGGCGGGAATGCGCGGCAGCGCCAGCGTCGCGTTCATCGAGGCGATGTTGACGATCGACCCCCTGGTCTCCGCGAGACGCGGCTGGAACGCCATGCAGGTCCGGAATGTTCCGGTGAGATTGACGTCGATGACCTTCATGAAGGTCTCAATCTCGAATTCCTTGTCGCGCGCGAGAATCCCGGCACAGTTGACCAGCGCATCGACGCGCCTGTGCTGTTGGGCAAAGGACTTGACCGCCGCATCGTCGGTGACGTCGAGCGTCGCGAGCGTGAGGCCTTCGCGCGGCCTCAGCAGCGTGCGGGCGAGATCGGCGTCGTTGGCGCCGGTGGCGGTGACAGTCGCGCCGAGATCGCAAAACTGATTGCTGATCGCAGCGCCGATGTCGCCGGCGCCGCCGATCACGACGGCATGGAAGCCGGGTGCGAGAGAGAAATTCGAGCTCATGGGAAGGATCTCACTTCAGGGACTTCGGAGGCGGTGCGGTCGATTCACGCACCACCAGCGAGAAATCGATCTCGCGATGCATGATGGTCTGCTCGCCGGCGAGGTTCCGCACCAGATATTCGCCGGCACGCTGCCAAGTTTCGCCGGTCGGAACGTGGATCGTGGTCAGGCTCGGCCGCAAATGCCGGCTCCAGTCGAGGTCGTCGAAACCGACCACGGAGAGGTCGCGCGGCACCGAGAAGCCGTCGCGTTCCGCTTCGAGCAGCACGCCATAAGCGATGACGTCGTTGCCGCACACGACGGCGCTCGGGCGGTCCTTGAGGTTCAGCAGATAGCGCGCGGCTTCGCGCGCGTCGTCGAGCGTATAGGGCACCTCGACATGCCATTGCTCGGGCAGCTCGATGCCGTTCTCGGCAAGCGCGCGGCGAAAACCTGCGACGCGCGCGCTGGCACGGTCGTTGTTGCGCTGGAGCGCCGAGACGATCCCGATGCGGCGATGGCCGAGCTCGATGACATGGGCGGCGGCGCGATGGGCGGCGGCCTCGTTGTCGGTGCCGACGCAGGGGTAGGGCCGGTCGGGCTGGTAGATGCCGACATTGATGAACGGAACTGCATTGTCCGCAAGCAGCTTTCGTAAGCCGTCATGATGGCAATCGCCGCGCAGCACGAGGCCGTCGACGCCGCGGCTGATCAGATTGCGCGCCTGCTGCAATTCGACGTCGAGATCGTAACCGCTGGTGGTGAGGAAAAGCATGTATCCGACCGAGGACAGATATTGCTGCAGCGAGGCGATGCCGCGCGCGAACATCGTGTTGTCGATCGTCGGCACGATCGCGCCGAGCGTGCGCGAGTGCCGTGAGGAGAGGATGCGCGCCGGCGCGTGCGGGATGTAGCCTAGCGCGTCGATGGCCTGCTCGATGCGGGCGCGCAGGGACGGGCTCACCGCGTCCGGATTGTTGAGCGCGCGCGAAACCGAGGCGGTCGAGACGCCGGCGCGCGCCGCCACGGCGCGGATGCCTTGTTTCACAGACTTGCCGTTGCTCAGTCTCATGGATGTAACGTTACATCTCGCGGCGTAAACCGCCGGGTAGCGGTAATGTCGTAAATCTGCCGCAGATTGCGCAGGTTGTCCATCGCTTGACACGGCGAATGTGAGGTCTATTTTGTAACCGTTTTCAAGTGGTGATCAAACGTATTCAAATGGTCCGCCAGCTTAAGGCGGCCAGCCGGGAGGAGAGTTCGATGAAGGCCAGAATGCTCGCGACCCATGTCGCGTTGCCCGTTCTCGCAATTGTAGCGGTCAGCGGAACGGCGCATGCCGCCGATTTCGACTGGATGAAGTTCAAGGGCAAGACCGTCACCTTTCTCGCCAACAACAATCCGGTCTCGCAGGCGCTGCTGACCTACAAGGCCGATTTCGAGAAACTGACCGGCATGACCCTGAAGGTCGACGGTTATCAGGAACAGCAGATGCGCCAGCGTCTGGTCACGGTCATGAACGCCAACAGCGACGAGGTCGATGTCTACATGACGCTGCCGTCGCGCGAGGGTGAGCAGTTCGCCGCCGCCGGCTGGTATGCCGACCTCACCGCGATGGCCAAGAACGACGTCGCCAAGGACTACGATTCCGCCGGGCTGAGCCAGGCGCTGCTCAAGGCCGCGACCTTCAACGGCAAGCTCACCAGCATGCCGATGAACCTCGAAGGCCCGATCTTCTATTACCGCACCGATATCTTCAAGAAGTGCGGTCTCGAGGCGCCGAAGACCATCAAGGACGTCGAGGCCGCCGCCGAGAAGATCAAGACCTGCGACAGCACGGTGACGCCGTTCGTCTCGCGCGGTCTCAAGCCCGCGGTCGCCTATACCTTCAGCAACCTGCTGCACAATGTCGGCGGCGCCTATATGGCCAACGGCAGGTCGAACCTCTGCTCGGCCAAGGGCAAGGAAGCGCTCGATACCTACAGCCGGCTGCTGCGCGACTTCGGCCCGCCCGGCGTCGTCAACTACAGCTTCCAGCAGATTTCCGCGCTCTATCGCAGCGGCCGCGCCGCGATGGCGTTCGAATCCTCCAACGAGCTGCGCACTGTGATGGAAGGCGGTGCGCGCCTGAAGGACACCGGCCTGCTGCCGTTCCCCGCGGGCGAGGCCGGCCAGGTGCCGACCACGATCGGCTGGGGCATGGCGGTGTCTTCGCACAGCAAGCAGCCGGATGCGGCCTGGTACTTCGTGCAGTGGGCGACCAGCCCCGAAGTGCAGAAGAAGATGGCGCTCCAGGGCATTGCCCCGCCGCGTCCGTCGGTCGCCAACGACCCTGAGTATCGCAAGTGGATCGACGAGGAGCCGGTGCGCAAGGAATGGCAGGCCGCGCTCGACGTGCTCGCCACCAAGGGCTCGTCCGAAGTCGGCTATCCCATCGTCGCCAATCCGCAATCGCGCGAGTTCATCGGTCAGGCGGTGCAGGATCTGATCCTGAAGCAGAAGCCGATCGACCAGGCCTGCGCGGATGCCGACAAGGCACTCGATGCGCTGATCGCGCTGAACTAACCCACATGCCGGCAGGCGCGCTGCCTGCCGGCTCCTAACCCGATCGAGGACACGAACGCATGTCGGATACGGCTGCGACACTCACGCAGGACCGGCAGAAGCTGGAGATGGCGGCGCTTTCGGCGCCGGCCGTGGTCTTCACGGTCGCGATGATCGCGTTCCCGGTCGTCTACACGATCTGGCTGGGCTTCCAGACGTTCTCCTCGACCGGCAAGCAATCCTTCGCCGGCCTCGCCAATTATTCGAAACTGATCTCCGACGTCGAATTCTGGCACGGGCTGTGGGTCACCATCGCGCTGTTCGTGCTGTCGCTCGTGCTCCAGCTCATCTTCGGTATCTGGCTGGCGCTGGTGCTCTTTCACGCCAAGCGCCTGCCGGGCATCGTGCGCTCGCTGTTCATCTCGCCTTTCATGATGCCGCCGGTTGTCGCCGGCATGATGTGGCTGGTGATCCTCGATCCCTCGCTGGGCGCCGCCAACTACATCCTGCAGTCGTTCGGCCTGCCGCCGTCGGACTGGCTGGCCTCGCCGACCTGGGTGATCCCGACCGTGGCGCTGATCGACAGCTGGCAGTGGACGCCCTACGTCGCCCTGATCGTGCTGGGCGGCCTGCAATCGCTGCCGCCGAGCGTCTATGAGGCCGCGCAAATCGATGGCGCGTCCCCGTTCAAGACGTTCCAGCGCATCACGCTGCCGCTGCTGTTGCCGACCATCGTCACCGCGGCGATCCTGCGCAGCGTCGACCTGCTGCGCTTCTTCGACATCATCTACATCACCACCCAGGGCGGCCCGGGCAACGCTTCGAACACGCTCAACATCTACGGCTTCCGGGTCGGCTTCGAGTTCTTCAACATCGGCTATGCCAGCGCGCTGATGCTGACGCTGACGGCGATCGTGTTCGGCGCCGTGCTCGCCTTCAACCGCCTCCGCGGCGCAGTGGCGTGGTGATGTCATGAACGATGCCGCCAACACCGACCGCTGGATCCGCTGGCTCAACACGCTGCAACTCGTGATCGCCGGCGTGCTCATCATGGCCCCGACGGTCTGGATGGTGCTGTCCTCGTTCAAGCCGTCCTTCGAAGTGACGGCCTATCCGCCGACGCTGGTGTTCTCACCGACGCTGGACAACTACGTCGAGTTGACCAGGACCACGCCATTCCTCAGCTACGCGCTCAACAGCCTGATCGTCACCGTTGGCTCGACCGCGCTCGGGCTGCTGTTCGGCATTCCCGCTGCCTTCGCCGTGTCCTGGACGCGGATCACCTGGCCTGCGATCCTGACGCTGGCGGCGCGCATGGCACCGGGCACGCTGTTCCTGTTGCCGTGGTACGTGATGTTCCGGCAGATCGGCATGATCGGTTCCTACACCGCGCTGATCCTCAGCCACGCCGTCATCACGCTGCCGATCGTGATCTGGGTGCTGCTGCCGTCCTTCGACGCCATCCCGCGCAGTGTCTACGAAGCCGCGCAGGTCGACGGCTGCAGCGTCACGCGTATCCTCTGGCGCATCGCGATGCCGCTGGTGGCGTCGGGCATCGCGGTCTCGGCGATCCTCGCCTTCGTATTTTCGTGGAACTACTTCCTGTTTGCGCTGGTGCTCTCCAATGGCGACACCAAGACGCTGATCGCGGCGGCCTTCAACTTCATCGGCGAAGGCTCGACGCAATGGGGCGCCCTCATGGCCGCAGCAACGCTGATCGCGTTGCCGCCGCTGGTGCTGGCGGCCCTGGTTCAGCGCTGGCTGGTGTCCGGACTGACGCTCGGCGCGGTGAAAGGCTAATGCGATGAACGTATCTCCCCGTCCGAATTCGATCATGCAGGCCGCGGTCTTCCACGGCAACGACCGCATCACCATCGAGCGCGTCGCGATGCCCGATGTCGGTGCTGGTGAAGTGCTGGTCCGTGTCTCGCGCACCGCCTTGTGCGGCTCCGACTTCAAGCTCTGGCACAAGGGCGCCGAGTTCACCGCCGGCCACGAGATCTTTGGCGTCGTCGAGCAGCCCGGTCATCGTCTGCATGGCCGCCGCTGCGCCGTCTACATCCCCCTGCATTGCGGTCACTGCGCCGCCTGCAAGCGCGGCGACACCCAGATGTGCCTGGAAGTCTCCAGCCTGATCGGCTGGAACAGGCCGGGCGGCTATGCCGAATACGTGCCGGTGCCGGAGAACTGCCTGCTACCGGTGCCCGATGACATCGAGGACAGCCTCGCGCCGCTGCTGCTCGACACCATCGGCACGTCGGGCCACGCCGTGCGCTTCGTCAGCCGCGTGGTGCCGGCAAGCGAAGCCGGGCCGGTGCTGGTGATGGGCGCAGGTCCCGTCGGTCTCGGCGTCGTGCTGGCGCTTCGCGCGCTCGGCTATGACGACATCTACGTTGCCGATCCCAACGCGGCGCGCCTCAAGATCGCGCAATCCTTCGGTGCGAAGGCGCATCCGGTCGGCGATACCTCGAAGCGCTTCGCGCTGATCATGGAGTGCTCCGGCGCGCATGCGGCGCGCAACCTCGGCATCGAGCTGGTGCTGCCGCGCGGCGCGCTGGTGCTGGTCGGCGAGAATGCCGCGCCCTGGACCATCGAGGAGGGCAAGGTGTTCCGCCGCAAGGACTTCTACATGATCCGGACCTTCTATTTCCCGGTCTCGGATTTCGAGCCGAATGTCGAACTGCTGCGCAAGTACAAGGACGAATACCGCGTCCTCGTCGACGGCGAGTTCGGTCTTGCGGCCCTGCCGGAGAATTTCGCCCGCTTCGCCAAGGGCGAGTTGATCAAGCCTGTGCTGGCGCTGGACTGAGCGATCATGGCCTCGATCTCGATCCGCAATCTCACCAAACGCTACGGCAACTTCACCGTGATCCCCGATCTCAATCTGGAGATCGCGGACCACGAATTCGTCGTGTTCGTCGGCCCGTCCGGCTGCGGCAAGTCGACCCTGCTGCGCATCATCGCCGGCCTCGAGCCGATCTCGTCGGGCGATCTCTATATCGGCGACAAGCGCGTCAACGGCGTGCAGGCCGCGCAGCGCGACATCGCCATGGTGTTCCAGGATTACGCGCTCTATCCGCACATGCGCGTCTACGACAACATGTCGTTCGCGCTGGAGCTGCGCGGCACTCCCAAGGCGGAGATCGACGCGCGGGTCAAGCGTGCCGCGGCTCTGCTGCACATCGAGCCGTATCTCGACCGCAAGCCCAAGGAGCTCTCCGGCGGCCAGCGCCAGCGCGTCGCCATGGGCCGCGCCATCGTGCGTAACCCCAAGGCGTTCCTGTTCGACGAGCCGCTGTCCAATCTCGACGCCAAGCTGCGCGGACAGGTCCGTGCGGAGATCAAGGCGCTGTCGCAGGAACTGAAGACCACCATGGTGTTCGTCACCCACGACCAGATCGAGGCCATGACCATGGCCGACCGGATCGTCGTGCTCCAGAACGGCGCGATCCAGCAATACGACACGCCGGAGACGGTCTACGAGCGGCCGGCCAACCAGTTCGTCGCCGGCTTCATCGGCTCGCCCGCGATGAACTTCTTCCCGGTCGACTGGCGCCAGGAGCGCGCAGTCCTTTCGCAAGGCGGAGCGGTGGTGCCGCTGGACGGCGAGACCGCGGCGCGCCTGAGCAAGGCCGGCAGTGCTGTCCTGGGCATTCGCCCCGAACATTTCGCCGTGGCCCCGAATGGAGCTGACGGCATCGCCATCACCATCAAGCTGGTCGAGCCGCTCGGCTCGGACACGCTGATCCATTTTGATCTCGCCGGCGGTTCCGCCATCGCGCGGGTCGACCCGGCGCTGCGGCCGAAAGTCGGCGATCGCATCAATCTGCGCCCTCAGCCCGGCAAGACGCATCTGTTCGACGCCGCCAACGGGCAGGTCTTGCGGTGAGCGCTTTGGCAAATCTTGGCGATCTCGCGGACGTCGCGTCCGGCAAGAGGCCGGTGCACGTGATCTGCCTCGGGCTGTCCGCGCTCGACCAGGTCTGGCGCGTCGATCGGCCGTTCGCGGGCGGTAGCGAGAAGATCAAGGCGGTCGCGTACGGCACGCTTGGCGGCGGCATGGCTGCCAATGCGAGCGTCGCGGTGGCAAAGCTCGGCGCGTCCGTCGCGTTCTGGGGGCGGGCAGGGAACGACGCCGCCGGCCACGAGATGAAGTCGGCCTTCGTCTCCGAAGGCGTCGACGTCGGTAACTTCCGGCTGTTTGCCGACGGCCGCTCGTCGGTCTCCGGCATCATCGTCGACAGCTCCGGCGAACGGCAGATCGTCAACTTCCGCGGTCTCTATCCTGAAGCCGCCGACTGGCTTCCGCTCGAAGCGGTCGCGCGTGCGTCGTCGGTGCTGGCCGATCCGCGCTGGGTCGAGGGCGCGGCAACGCTGTTCCGCGAAGCGCGGGCGCGCGGCATCCCGACGGTGCTCGACGGCGACATGGCCGAGCCTGATGTGTTCGAGCGGCTGCTGCCGCTGACCGACCACGCGATCTTCTCCGAGCCTGCGCTCACTGCCTTTGCCGGCTCCGCCGACGACCAATCGCTTGCCGCGCTCGCGCGCTTCGGCTGCCGCGTCATTGCCGTCACGCGCGGCGAGGGCGGCGTGAGCTGGTACGAGAATGGCGGGCTGCACCGGCAGAAAGCCTTCGCTGTCGACGTCGTCGATACCACCGGTGCGGGCGACGTCTTCCACGGCGCCTATGCGCTGGCGATCGGCGCCGGCCTCGACGTGCGCGCCGCCATGAGCTTTTCGGCGGCGACAGCCGCCATGAAATGCCGCCACGCCGGCGGCCGCAATGGAATCCCCGATATCAACGAGTGTCTTGTATTCATGAGGACGAAGCCATGAGAACGATTGGAAAGAACCGCGGCCTGGCACGGCTTGCTGACGTCGATGGCCATTTTCGCATGGTCGCGCTGGACCAGCGGCCGCCTTTGTTCGACGCCATCGCCAAGGCCAAAGGCATCACGCGGGAGCAAGTCGAATATTCCGACGTCACGGCGGCGAAACGCCTCCTTGTCGAGAACCTTGCGCCGCATTGCAGCTCGATGCTGTTCGACCCCAATTTTGCGGTGCCCGCTGCGATCGATCTGCTGCCGCCGCGCTGCGGCCTGATCATGACGCTGGAAGAACACCGCGTCGAGGAAACCGCGGGCGGCCGCAAGTCGCGCGCCATCACCAATTGGAGCGTGGAGAAGATCCGCGCCATGGGCGGCGACGCCGTCAAGGTGCTGGCCTGGTACCGGCCCGACGCCGATGCCGCGGTGAACGATCACCAGAAGAAATTCGTGCGCGAGATCGGCGAGGACTGCGCCCGTCACGACATTCCCTACGTGCTCGAGCTGCTGGTCTATCCGTTCCTCGGCAGCGCCAACCACACTGCAGATTACGTGGAATCGCCGGGCAAGCTCCCCGGCCTCGTCATCGACAGCGTGCGTGAGTTCGCCAAGCCCGAATACAACGTCGACCTGCTCAAGCTGGAGAGCCCGCTGGCGGCCAACAGCTTGCCTGCCCGAGACGGCGGTGCGGAGGCCAAGGCTGCGCAGAAGGAGTTCGATGCGATCGGCGATATCTGTCGCGGTCGCAACATCCCGTGGGTGCTGCTGTCGGGCGGCGCCGCGCCGGAGAAATTCGAGCGGGTGCTCGACTATTCCTATGCCGCGGGCGCGAGCGGCTTCCTCGCGGGCCGCACCATCTGGCTCGATGCCGTGCTGAAGAATTTCCCGGATCGCGCTGCGGTGTCGGCCAGCCTGCGCAAGGACGGCCTCAACGTTCTGGAACGGCTCAGCCAGCTGACCACGGCCAAGGGGACGGCATGGAGAGCGCGCTATCCTGTGTTCAGCGATATCAAGCAGGAAGGTGACTTCGCGCGCGCTTACTGAGATGCTGGCGGCTCCGCGTCGTCTGGCAGGATCTGCAACATGACTGACAGCTTCACCATCCGTTCGATCGAGGCGTTCTGCTATCGTTATCCGCTGGCAACGCCGGTGGTGA